>Ga0172364_10000404_pt1 | contig 30138 bp, 20 predicted proteins | sample LakKivSesite10cm_FD_114545 | JGI IMG/M metagenome (GOLD analysis project Ga0172364, IMG submission 114545) | Sediment microbial communities from Lake Kivu, Rwanda - Sediment site 10cm | ecosystem: Environmental > Aquatic > Freshwater > Lake > Sediment | place: Rwanda: Western Province, Lake...
AACCGAGGCACATCCGGGATGAACGCCAGGCAACGTTTTGCCTCCACCTCGTCGCTGTCAAGGTCGTGGCCATCCACCCAGATCTGGCCGGAGGTGGGGTGCAGCAGGCCGCCCAGGCATAACAAAAGCGTGGTCTTGCCTGAGCCATTCGGCCCTTCGAGGACGGCGATTTCGCCTGGATTCATCATAAGGTCCATAGGTGCAAGCGCCTGGAAATTTCCATATCTGTGGCTTAGGTTGTTTACCTGAAGTAAGGGAAATGGATTCATATCAAACTATGTTTATCCACGTTATTTGTTATTTTACACTGCAGGGAGAATAACTCGCCCGGTGCGTTCGTAATGTTCAAATACAGGAAGATAACGTTCGACCTTGTTTGCCAGTGATTTCGGATCAAAGCGGGCAACCCAGTTGATCGTCCACAGCAGGCGGCCGATTTGAAATGGCTCGATACGGTCCTCTGTCCAGGGCATGTGATACTCATACCCCTCCCGGAATGCTGCCAGCAACCCAGGGTAACGCTCATCATCCGTGGCTTCCAGCAGGTCGAGCATCCCCATGGCGATGTCGTGGGCGCGGAACCCCCAGATGGTGTCCTCGAAGTCGAGCGGATGCAACAGGCCATGGTGGAGCTTGATATTACCATGCCACAGGTCGCAGTGGATGATGCGCAGGTCCGACCGGTTGACCTGTGCATATGCTGCTTCCACGTGTTGGTGCATACGTTCCAGCACCTCGAGAGAATGAGCAGGTAGTACACCTGTTAGGTTCCCACCTTTTCCCCTGATGATCAGGTTAGGTTCCCCCCTGGATAGCCAGTGCTCAAACCGGCGCTGTGTGAAGCCTGCGGGTGCAACCCAGGTTGCGCCGTGATGATGAAGTACGGCAAACAGCTCACCCATTTTTCTCAAATTGCCCGGGGTGAGGTAATGGTCGAGCCGGCGGCCTGGCACCCAGCTCATCAGGCAGGCGTTCCAGATCCCGGTGATCCCGTTGCCTGTCATTGGCACGATAAAATCACCAGTCCGTGTAGGCATCACCTGTGGCACCGGCACATCGGTATCTCGGGCAAGCGCATCCAGCCAGAGCGCTTCAGAGAGGAGGTCTGTATAGGTGCGCCAACCGGGAGATGTCAGCCGCAGCATATAGCGCTCTCCTGCTGCTGTCGTCACCCGGTAATGCAGGTTCGTGTCGAAGCTGTGGTAGCGAATCTCTGCGTCCTCCAACCCGTAGTGGTGTATGGCTGTAGCAGCCAGTCTCCCTAACCGGCGCAGCTTTCCGCTGAATGTCAGCTCAATATATGGCTTTTCTGGGGACATTATATCTACAATTCTAGGAGAGCTAGCGAAATTTAATTATTCGATATCCAACGCCCCCGGCGGGATTCGAACTTCCCTCCAAAGAACGGTCGGGACTGCGCACAACCGTTTGATCCGGAGGTTTATGCTCTATCCATTGGGCTACGGGGGCCTCAGTCCATTATACACTGAGTGTTAATCACTAAAACTATTACATTACCGGGTTGAATTGAGCGCTCATTATAAGATTGTGCAAGGAGAGCTCCTTGTGTAAAACAGCCTGGCACAAAGCGCTAATTTGCTGGACTCCTATGTCAGGCTCTCCAGGTAAGCTGGTCAACTCAGCCAGCCTCCCGCCCTCAAGTTTTCAATGACCTTCCAGCTACATACTCAGGCACGCGCAAAAGAGAAAAACAAACGGGTGAGAAGTAATGTAGCCAGAAAGAAGATGCCTCGGGATTAAAGGATTCAAAGGTCACCGCGCAGTAGTTTATCCCATTAGCTTGGTAGTCGCGCAATGCAGCATCTAATATGGCAACCGCTGCTCCCTGCCGGCGAAACGCTGGGCGGGTGTATGCTCCGGTAATAATCACACCATCCTCGCTTTCGAGAGAGGCCACGCCATCAAAGTCATACCCTTCAAAGCGCATGAAACTGGCTAGTTTACCGTGATCTTCCGCCAGCCAAATCCGATTCTTGGGGCGTTCCAGGAAAAGAGCATTTGCATCGGCATCTTTTCCCACCATCGTGGGCATAAAAATCGGTGAGCGGGAATAATGCCCACAGTGCTCATGATCGATTTCCGCTAGTTCTGCGGCATCCGTGGCTGTTGCTCTCCGAATGGTAAGTTCGCATCCACTGGTCTGTTGTATGGGCTGCATCGGTCGAATAGCATCGACGACCGTCAGGCCAAAGCCATTCCAATACCACGCGCTTTCTGCAGCTTGATCTTGTGCTAGCACGCTGATCGCATGGACCTGACAGCCTGATTCGCTCCAGCGTTCACCTGCCGCTCGGTATAGCAATTGATAAATCGCTGTTTTTTCTCGTGGAAGGACAGCATGACCCCATTCTGGTACGTAAGCCCCTTTCCGATCGGTCCCGCGGAATTGCTCGGCCAGGTACCAGCAAAGGTAGCCTATAATTTTACCGTCTTCCAAGGCAGCCAGCGCACAGGAGCGATCCACCATTGCCTGTAACCTGCGCCTGATTTGGGGGGCTTCTTGCATCTTATCGGGTAAACAGGGCGTAACCCGTCGCTGTTGCTGATAGGCAAGAATAAATAATCCAGCAGCTTCGGGAATATATTCCTCTAATAGCGGGATAATTTGCATTACGGCACCTCTTCAGGAAAAGCCTGGCTTATATAAACTATATCATATTGTGGTTTCATTGTTGGTATGCAGCGAGATATTATGCCCCCGGAGGGGGACCTGTTGTGCTCTCCAGCGGATTGAACCTCCCTCCAATGAACAGTCGGGACTAGGCACAACCGTCAGATCCGAAGTCAATCTACCTCGATAACGCTCATTCATTGGATTCCTCTGACCATTGTGGCTGGAATAGTGTGTCATTCAATCTCTACCCAACCAAATTCATTTGCCCATTTCATCCCTCCAGGCAAGATGAAGCAGCTCGAATGATCGGATCGGTTGTTTGAAGGAGTAAATGATCTACAGCCTTTTTCTAAGGAATTATCAGGTTGTCTATTATGGATTTTTTAACGCCTTATCGTGCCTTGCAACAACGCGTAAAATCATAGTGTCATCTTTTTCCCGTTCATAAGTTAGGCGATAATCAATATCCACCCGCGCTTCATAGATGCCAGATGCTCCCTGAACAGGTATCGTTTGCAATGATGGATGCCGGGGATCTTCGGCCAGGAGGGCAAGTTGCTTCTTCACCTTTTCTTGAACAGATGCTGGGAGGCGTGTAAAACTTTTTATAAATCGACGGGTGAACCTAATCTTCGGCATCGTCGTGTGCTAGGATTTCATCCAGGGCTGCCAAGGCTTCGGTGATGTTGGTATATTCAATGGTTCGTCCAGTTTCTAGATCAGCCTGAGCTTCCCGTTCCATTCGCTGCCAGCGATCGCTCCAGAACCAAGCCTGTTCAGGATCAATAATCTGGGCGCGTGAGATCACAACTCGCCCGGCTTCATCGGTGTAAAACAGCAATTCGTCCCCTTCTTCTGCACCTAATAAATTGCGAATCTCCTGGGGTACAGTGACTTGGCCTTTGTTTCGTAAACGAGCCTTATATTTGATCTTATTCATGGATTGTGATCCTTCTGGTTAGAAAATCTAACTTTCCAACTATTATACCACAAAGATAATTGTAACAACTAGACAGCCAGAGATAAGTTGGGCAATGTACCAATTTTATAATTGCCGTCATACAGCTGCCTCAATCATGCACAGTCATGGGATTCCTCCAATTGTAGTCGCTGATAGGCTGGGTCACTCACTGGCGATCTTGAGACCCGCAATGCTCACTTAGCTCGCTTTGCTCGCTTTGCTCGCTATTCTCGCTACGCTCGAAATATTCCAGGAACCCAGGATGAGCCGCTCGGCTTCGCCTCGCTTGCTTCAGCATCTCGCGTAATGGATGATATTTTCATTTCAATACCAATCGATATCAGTATCAGGGGAAAAAAATCTGTAAGAACTTATAAAAATACTCGTTACAGATCGGTCCCCATGAAATCCTGGGGGCCGATGCTTTTTTCCTACGGTCCATTTCAAGAATTAATTAATGGCGCTAAAATGGCGCTAAATTATTCCTTTAGTTTCTCCTTTATGACAAAATATAGGGGTAAATACTCGATTTACCCCCATATATAGGCGCCCCCGGCGGGATTCGAAACCACAACCGTCTGATCCGAAGTCAGAGGTTCTGTCCATTGGATATTGGACGTGTTTACAATTTTACATTGCTAATTTTTCTAATGCGGAAAAGAGAGGAGGAAGATCGTTCTTTATTGTATCCCATACCAATCTAGCATCGATTTCGAAGTAAACGTGAACTAATCTATTGCGCATGGCACGCATGAAGTGCCAGGGAATCTCAGGATATGCTTCTTGAACATCTTCGGGAATAGCATTGACTGCTTCACCAATAATAATGAAATTTAACTCGACAGCACGTATTGTTTTTAAATCACTACGAAACGCGTCAAAATTCATACCAGCAGTGAACGAGAATATTTCTTGGATTGCATCCAGGCTATCCTGAATAAAATCTTTCCAGTCTCTAGGTGACATAGATTAACCCATTCATCACTGATGGTCTTATGCGAGGCTTTAAACTATCCGGAGTTCCCAGATCAACCTTGCATCCAAATAGCTCTTCAAGGCGATCGTGCAGTGCAAATAATCCGAATAAACCTACCGGGCGGGTAAATTCAACCAATAAATCGATGTCACTTCCCATCTGAGCTTCATCTCTAGCGACCGATCCGAATAGGGCCAATGATTTAACACCATAAACATCAACGAATTCTTGTTTATGTAGTTTAAGAAGATCGATTACCTCATGTCTCTTCATTTTTACACTTCAGCCTAAAATAATTTTACCAGAACTATCGTATTAATTATCTTTTACTATACGTAGTAAAAACCTGGCACCCTGCGGGGAACTTGCTGTGCTCTCACTTGCCGGTATTTTCGGCGGCTATAGCGGATCGAACATCCCTCCAATGAACAGTCGGGACTAGGCACAACCGTCTGATCCGGAAGCCAGCTGCTTCTGTCATGGGATACTTCCAATTGTTGTGGCTGGGGTCACCTGCCCAGATTTTGGGGCGGATGCTGGGTCACTCCTTGGCGATTTTAATGACCACCTATGCTCAATTAGCTCGCTTTACTCGCTATTCTCGCTGCGCTCGAAATATTCCTGGAACCCAGGATGAAGCAGCTCGCCTGATGGATGATATTCTCACTCCGATCCCGATCAATCTCAGGGATCTAGGCTGAAATGGTTCATGATATTCAATAGGACAGGTCTGTAGTGTGATTCAGTAAGAATTTATTGACCTTACTAATTGACTTTATTTTCCAATGACTATATAATTAATTTAATTGTTTTCCAGGTGGGTTGGTTGAATCGTTTTTATCTACGCTGCTTTATCGATAATACTGTACATTTGTTGTGAAATCGGTTAACTCTACTTAATTACAGTCACAACAGCATTCCTTTGCCTAAGACCCTGTCGGGTGCGCCCGTCATAGACGCAGGAGAAATATGGTTATTAAAAGACGTGCAAGCGCAAGGAATTTGTTATTAGCCTGTTTGATCATCATCATGATGGCCTCTGCAAGCTGCCAACCGAAATCTTCTTTTCCATATGGTACGTATACATCGGAGGATGGGATCTATCAATGGGCATTGAACGAGGATGGTAGTTGGGAGTTCTCATACTCAAAGTCTGGAAGGATTATCTCAGTCGGAACTTTTTCAGTACAGGGCGATGAGGTAACCTGGGAAACGGATAGTTACTGCGATGAGATAAAACCCCGTCAGGCAACTTACACATGGACCTTCAAGGATGACATATTAGTGTTCAAGGTGAAAGGTGCGGATATCTGCTCCAGTAGACACAATGTGATTCAAAATAAATTGTACTATCTAAATCCATAAGGGATTTGGAGCCTGATTGGTGTTTCCAACACTTCCCCAATGATGGGATGAGCGAGCTGGGATTTCCGGGCAATCATAATAATTACTTATGCTCAGTTAGCTCGTTTTGCTTGTTATATCTGCTCGCAATATTCCAGAAAACCAGGATGAGCCACTCGGCTTCGCCCCGCTTGCTTCAGTATCTCGCGTAATGGATGATATTTTCACTTCAATACCAATCGATATCAGTATTCAGGGGAAAAAAATCTGTAAGAACTTATAAAAAAACTCGTTACAGATCGGTCCCCATGAAATCCTGGGGGCCGATGCTTTTTTCCTACGGCCCATTTCAAGAGTTAATTAATGGCGCTAAAATGGCGCTAAAATATTTTGTCACTCTACCTGTTATGGCTAAAAGTGGGGGTTTCTCGGCTGTTATCCCCCATATCTAGGCGCCCCCGGCGGGATTCGAACCCACAACCGTCTGATCCGAAGTCAGATGCGCTGTCCATTGCGCTACGGGGGCGATGGTTATCTATTCTGAGGCACTCCCATATTCTACCCTAAAACATTTTTTCCCCGGTGGATCAATATCATATCTAAAGAAAAGCATCCAACAGATACGTTCGCTGCCGGATGCTTCTCTTGGGTATTTCACGTTATATTGGGTGTGGGGATTGCCCCTATCGGTTCAAAATCATGGAAGTAGGATCACCGGGATGCAGGTGCCGAATATCTGGCAGGAGTAGCGGAAATCTGCCGCGTCACGCTCACGACCGAAGGCGACAAATAGCGGCACCGAACAATTGGTACAGTTGGTGGATGAGGGGATATAGTGCGTGCTGGCAATCCAGGTTGATCCGGATTGGTAGGCATGCACAGTATTAAAATCACCCCACGCATTGTCGGCTGGGCCGGCCTGGCTGCTGACGATGCCATACACAAGCCAACCCGGAGGGGCCTGATAATAATCATCCGCAAGGGTTAACGACACGCGGGGTTTTCCACTGCTTGTGTCCGAGTAGTTAAATATCCCTCCCAAGTCGCCCCGCTTATCAGGCGTGAAACTTGGATATGCAAAACAAAAGCTGGAGTTATGAATATACGGCCGGCCAAGATACCCAGGTAGGAGCGTCATGGTATCTTCATAAAAAGCTGCTGCCTCGATATATGGATAACTGAACCCACCCCCCTCCGCCACACTCCACCACCAACCCAGCACCTTTCTACCAGTCTGGCGTGGGTCAGAAATGCCATCGTTATTGATCTCATACCTGGCACCGGTTGACAAGCGCATATCAGCCCGCCCAAGCCAGTTAGGTGTGCCGCAGTGCATCGAACCGCGACCTGAAGGAGTCCAGGCAGGGACGGTTCTTGTCCAGGTAGATATAGTGCCTGAATCTTCATACCAGCGCCAGATTTTCAAGCTATCGTAGGGGGCTCCCGCCATATCCCAGTTGGAGGCGAAATAAATGGCATGCTCAGCGCCCGATACCGGCATGAAGCTAAACCAATCGGCTTGCGCATAGTAATTAAAGGAGAATCCAGCACCGATTGCCAGGGCATCCAACGGAAAACGGAGGATTACTGTATTTACCCACATGTCAGATTGATTAAACAAATTCCAGGTGATATACAGGAAATCGGCACCCAATTGCATGGAAGGCGCATTCCAAAACTGGTTTGTCCAGGCGGGATTTACGTTTTTGGGGTAATAAGAATATATCCAGTAACCGGTTTCGAATGGATTGTTCACGGCTATGCTCAGCTTGAACATATTCTCGCCATTCACATCCTTGGTTCCCGTGCGAAGCCAGAGGAAAATATCCCGCGATTGGTCATAGAGACTGACCTGGCCACAACAAAAATCAGGGAAAGAGGAAAATGGGTTCAGGTATTTCCAGGTCCGTCCTTTATCATGGGAATTTGCGGCGAACCAGTTGCCTGTAGAGAACATCCTGACACCTTTGCCATCAACGGTGCTGCTCATCGTGTTGGATTTTTGACCATCTGGAATGACATCTCCAAATTGAGCCTCGGAGTAGACATCCACATCACCAGGATCCAATAAAGCACCATCATCGACATTGACATCGCTGACGATCGATTCGGTGCCAGGGAATGGGCCAGCTATATCCGTGACTGTTGAAGTGTCCAATGGTGGACTCAAGTAGGCGGTCGCCTCAGCCTGATTGAGCTGTCTGATTTGCTCATCGGTCAGTGTGGGCGGGCTATTGTAAAGTACCGGTATTTCCACTGAGGCAGCAGCTGCTTCCGCATAGCTGGCTTCAATTTCAATCGGACCTTGCGTATCTTCCTGGGCTATAACCGGTTGGTCACTCAATGCCAAGCAAAACAACAGCAAGATAACAACAAGTTTAGCAAAATGCATAACAGTTGAACGGTTCATTTGTGTATCCTCCTTAGCCTTCAATGGATGATTATTGGTTAATCTTTCGTATGCATAGATCTATGATGGATGGGCATGTCACCTCCTCGGATTTATGGATTCACTTGGACTGGTGGATTTTTCCATGTGATTTGAAATATTAACTGCCAGGTTTTCTATCTGGGTCTGAATATAAATTCAAAACTTCGCCATAGTTGTGTTAAAAATATATGTTATGTAAAAGTTATCGATATACCCGAATGCTCCCTTCTGGTTTGCCTGATCTATCCAAATTGCCCGGTATTAAGGATATAGATAAGCTCATCGCAATTGATTAAAATTAGCTCGCAGTCTCCCAGGTTAACGAGCTGCGGTGCATCAGGACTCACGCCTGATTACGAATCCATGGCCTAACCTGCCGGGTAAATAATTTCTCAAATAATGGTGATCTAGCAATAATTAATTTCCAAAGATATCGGGTATAAAAAATCAACAATTATCAGAGAAGTTCGGCCGCATTCTACGGATTACGAAATAAATCGAACAGATTTGTCCCGAGGCGGTGTCAATTATGATCAATCTGAAATAACTTTAGCACAATTTCCATTATTTTGCATACCATATTGGGGTTAATTTCATGAATTCGGATGGCAGCCAACCCTCGCCTGGGCTGATGGTTGAATAGTCGCTGGCATAAGCGGCGCATGGCGGGGTATGCTCGATCAAACCAGGGAACTTATGATCGATGGGCATCATGGATGGAGAAATATGCCTGGTGACCGCAGGTACTTTGGGGATTGCCTATCACACCGCCCTGGCTGAATTTTCGCTGACCCACCTGCTGCTTGAGACCCTCGAAGCCAGCCCGTCGGCCAGAGAGGGGAACATATCATCGGACAGCCATTACAACAAGCAGCTGGATTTTAACGACCTGCAAATGGCCAGGCTTTGCCAGCCGATGCGAGCTTACGGGCGCTCCAAGCTGGCTGAGGTCCTTTCTTCTTATGGGCATGCCCACCGCCTGCATGGCACACAGGTTACCAGCAACGCATTGAGCCCGGATATAGTGGCTACTGAAATCTGGAAAAAGGTCCAACGCTATCTAAACTGGCTGATGGATCCGCTGGTGCAGCGCGTGGGTAAACCTCCCCTGGACGGTGCCCAAACCAGCATCTATCTGGCCACATCTCCCGAGGTGGAAGGCGTGACCGGCAAGTATTCTTCCAATAAGCAACCCGTCAGCTCCAGCACAATTTCCTATGACCCGGTTGCAGCCAGGCGTTCGTGGGACATCAGCCTGCAGCTGGTGAGCCTGACCCATTCATCAGTGGTTCAGCAATCTTGAATTCAAGGGGTGGGGATATTGTAATAGTTGTAGATGGCCCGCGAAAGGTCCTTCACCAGCTGGTTGGCCGGATCAAAGACGATTTGTACCGGGTGGTACATGTAGAAGGTGAATACATAGTCGCCCCCAGGGGTGAAAACGATAGCGGCATCGCTCATATCGTGAATCACCCCGTACAGGTCGGTCACCCAACCGTGCTTGTGGGCCACATTGGTGCCATCCGGCACACCCGCCTGGATGAGCAGGGCGATGCGGTCCTGGATCAGGTAATTGATCATCGACCGGCACTCTGCCTGGGTGATCTCGCCGGGGAAAGCGGCGACCAGTGCGCCACCGTTCATGTTGGCGCACTGGTACAGGTCCTGGAGCAGCTGCCCGATCTCCGCGGGGGTGGTCTGGCTGTAAGGGTCGGGCTCGGTGCTGATGTCGGCCCGGCGGTTGGCCGGGGTGGAGAACTCCTGCAGCAGGGGTGCACCGGCATAGAAGTATCCCCCCAGGAAGGTATTATCCAACCCCAGGGTTTGCATATCTTCGGTCACCAGCAGCGGGCCCCTGGCGCGGTCGATCTTGTTCTGCATCAGCCAGTCGGAGGCGGTGTTGATCGACTTGGCGATCATATCCTCCAGGTTTCTGGTGGTCTCCACATCGGGATTATCACCGATACGCCGGAAAACCGAGATCATGATGGGGATCTTGATGGTGCTGCTGGCGGTGAATGCAACGTCGGGTGGCGTGCTCACCTCCTCACCCTGATTCAGGACGAAACTGACATTTTGGCCGCTCTGCAAATCGCTGACGTACACGCCGATCACCCCATCGAATCCGGATAGATCGATCGTCTGGCGCAACAGAACCTCTAAATTGGCGAAGGTGGGGTGAGAGGGTGCGACCTTCTTAATGGGCAGATCGACTGCACGCTGTTTTAATGAGAACAAGGCGGTTTCGATCATGGGGATGGCACGTTCAACATCCAGTTCTGAGCCAGAAGTGCCCGCCTGAAAGTTGGTGGTTCCCACGATGGGCATGGCAGATGTGGATGGCTGGTCATAGCGGGCAGCGACATCATCCTGCAAGTACGCCCTCAAGCGGTCCTCTGAATAGGAAGCGCGCAGGGGAATATCAAGGGGTAGGGTGTTGCGGCTCCACAGATAATTCCAGAAAGCCTCCCAGAAGGAAGTTTGCGTGCGTGCCTGTTCAGCTGCTGCGAGCATGGAGTCGTTATCCAAGGCGAAGCCCACCGTCGCAGGATCGAGGTGAATGATCGATTGGTTGTAATCGAGCTCGATGGGTTGGGAGTATATGGTAAGCAGTCGCTCGACGGCGGCCTGGCGAGAGAGCTGGCCGACCGGTATCCCGGCGATGGACAGGCTGGCGGGAAAATTGATCCATAAGCGGCTGAATCTCACCAGCTGAAGGATCGTCACCACCACTGCTAGCAGGACGAGCAGTAAAGACCCCCATCGCAGATATGAAAATGAGCCTCTACTCCTCAATCTTACTCCAAATATCACCGATCTCTGGTAAGCATGGAAACTTGAAGAAATGATACCACGAAAGGCCGGGTTTTGTATTTGGGGCGGGGCGCTGCCGTATGAAAGAAAATTAATGTGAGACTACCAGCTTGATGATCTTCCCCTGCTCGTCCAGCGTCAGGCGGGCATATTGTTTGTGGACGCGTTGCGCCCGTTCGAAATTCTTGCTCAGGGTGACTATCCGGCGTTGCGGTTTCGGTGGCCCCTGTGTTTTGGAATTAGGCTGGGCGAAGGGGCATTTTTTCGCCAGGCTGCAGCTTGCACACAGGTTGGAACAGGCCGGGTGCTCATGGGTCAGGCTGATGATGGCATCATTCATGCCGGGCAGGTATTGGGCAACGATGGTCTTCAGGTGAGCGATGGTTTCAAGGGATACCGTTGAGCTGGCTTCACCCTCGCAGGATTTTTCGCATACGGTAGGCACCTGGACGACATCATCCGATAGGTGCGGGGCGACCTTAGGGGAGACTTTGGCCTTGAAAGGCTGGGCCAGTGGATCGCCAAACAGCACGAAGGAGATCAGCGTTTTCTGGTCCTCAGCATCCAGGAATCCCTGGCGCTGGTTCATCTCTCGGGTGAGCTGGATTTTCGACCTGCGGAAGGCTTCACCGGCAGTAAAACCCTCCTGCAGCAAGCCCCAGAAGGCTCTGCCCAGCAGGTCGGCGGAGCTGAGTGGCGTGGAGAGCGAGCCATACGAAATGCAGGTGGAGCCGACCACTGCCTGGGTGCCTGAAGCCAGGAATTTGAGGGCGATGGCTTCATCCAACTGCTTATCAATGATATTGGCTCCATAACAAGCCTCGGTGAATACCGTTTTGGGAGCAGACCCGCCGTTGCGAATATCTTCCGGGCGCATGGCCACCGGAAATTCCGGCCCCAATTCGGGAAGGGTGGGGTCCGACTGGCCGTACCACTCGCTGGCGTCTGGCACCCCATGCAGGTTGAAATAAGCCAGCTGGGTATCTGGCAGGAGCAGGCATTCCGAATCCGGGCAATTATCAATTATATTTACATTCTCCACGCATGCCGAACCAGTGGCTTCACAGGCATGCACGGGAGGTGAAACCAGCAGATCAGAGGGGTTGCCGATCGAGCGAAAAACCGAAAGCGAGGCGCGGCGCCACACGGCAGCCGTGTATCCAAAACTGGAAAGCCTCTTGTAGAGACCAGCCTGGAATAACTCACGGAAATAACGGATCAGTCGTTGCAGCCAGGCCGGTTTGGTGGCGTTTTGATCGTAGCGATGGGTGATCTCCTGGATCATACCCAACAAACTGCTTGCATCGGCACCGCTACCACCTGATACACGCCCGACAGGCCAGTCACTGATAAAGTAGTTGTTATCCTTGGTGGCATAGGGATTATCCGAGGCGACCGCTATATCGGCATCTTCCACCGGGTTGGGCAGGTTGTGGAATGGGACGATCTCGGGACCGCCAATGATCAACAGCGTGCCAATGCGCTCGCCTCGCTTGGCCAAGGCAGCATCCAGCTCGCCAATGATCAGCTTCAGCTTCCAGGCGTCGTTATACGCTGCAGGAGAGAGGCCGAACGGTTGGGTACAGGAGGGATCATCGGCATAAAACAGGCGTGCTCCCCAGAGTTCTTGGTTGATTCTCTGCCCCTGGATCACGTCTGCCAGCTTCTTCAACCTGACATCGATTTCCTGGATGGATTGCGCGGGATATTGAGCGCGGAGCCCACCGAGGGTGGTGAAGATCACGTACACCGGGAAGCGTCCATCGGCGTGCGCCAAATGAGGCCGCTTCAGCTCATCCGCCATGTGCTCCAGCTCGGCCATTACTTTTTTGGCCGGCTCGCTCAAGCTTGATTTCGCCTGCTCGCTGGCGGTTTGTGGCTCCAAATCCGGCATGGCAGGGGTAACTTCCACTGCTTCAAACCCCGTGAGGTCGTGGGAGGGAAATGCAGGAGTGGCATGTACCCCGAATGCATCAGGTGGCATCTGTTTGTCAGCCAACCTGGCTGCCACGGCGGCAGGGATGGGAATATTTTGTGGGCTGTTGGAGCTGGTATTGCTGGCTGACAGGTGAGCCGGCCAGATTGCAGCATAGGGATGTTCGTCTCCCCACATCCTCCTGGCTACCTGCCCGGTGATATCCTGGGTGACCACCTGGTGGAGCATCTCTACCGCCCGGTTGGCTTCACCGGACTCCATCAGGCTGTGTGCCAGGCTGAGCTGGAACTGCAGACAGTCTGGCCACTGCTCATGGTAGTTCTGCGCCAGGCTGTGGATAGCCAGCCTGGGTATCGCGCCATTGGCTTCTAGGATTCTCAGGTGGGTGATGGCAGCCAGCGGAGTGTTCGGATTTTCCACCAGGGCTTTATGAATGAAGTGCTCGGCTTTTTCAATTTTCTGGTAGTCACCCGCCCTCACCTCCTGAAGCGCAAGGCGGGCTTCATAAACGGATTTGGACCAGCCGGAAACGTGCTCATTAAACTGGTCAGGTGCGGTGTATGCTGGCGCCAGAGCATGCGCACAGGACTTAGCCATCCCATGAACCGCGGCATTGGCCAGCGAGCTGGCTTCTGCCAGTGTTACCTGGGCTTCACGATATTCAGGGTCACATTTACAAACCTGCTGCGCAATGGGTATGGCATGCACCCGTAATGAAGGTGATTTATCCAACAGAAAAGCGCGCGCATAGAGCAGGCTCACCTGCAGATCACCCGGATAGCTTGCCAGCCAGGAAGCGCACAGGCGCCGGGCATAACGAAGCTCGCCAGTATCGATCGCTGCAGCCAGCAGGGTTAATAATGTGTCGCGTGGCAATAGCTGGTGAGGTAAGGGCAGCGATTGCGAGATGCCCATCATTTGGCATAATTCCAGGCAGAACGGGGGTTATGAACCAGGTTGAGCGCCACTACAGCAGCCAGCTGGCGGCGGATGTTCAGGTCGTTGGGAGCCAGGCTGACCGCCCTGCGCAGCATGGTTTCGGAGGATTTATAATCCTTGCTTTCCTTGAAGGCCAAACCTGCTTCGAAGAGTGCACGCGGGTCCTCAGGGGCGATGATCGAGGCTTGCTCGAAAATTTTCAGCGCTTGCTGGTATTCACGGCGTTCCTTGCAGGCTACTCCCAGCTCGATGTAGGGCTCCAGGCGGTCGGGGGCCAGCTGGATAGCCTGTTCCAGGTGTTGGATAGCCAGGTCAGGCTGACCGGTTTGGCGCAGGACCTTTCCGATCATCAGGTGTAAATTAGCCCTCTCGTTGAGCGAGGCGTCATCAGGACAATGCTGTAATGCCTCTTCCGCCAGGGACACTGCATTCTCCAGCTCTCCCACTTCCAGGTAGGATTTCGACAGGGCACTTAATATATCGAAATCATGCGGATAGGTGTTCACCAGGGAGAGCAGCTCAGCCAGGGCTGATTGTGGGCCGTCCTTCTTCCACAAGAGTTTCACCCTCTCCAGTTGCAGCCAGTGCGCATCAGGGTTTTTGCCGATTACCGCATCCAGCTTGGCCAGGGCATCTTCGTGTTGCCCCAGTGCGGATAATGCCTTTGCCAGCGTGACGCTCGATTGAAGATCCTTCGGGTTGATCAAAAAGGCTTTATTGGCGTATTCGTACGCGCCCTGGTAATCATGGCTGGCGACGGCGATTTCACTCAGCAACTGGTAGATGTCAACCCGGTTGGGGGCGAATAACAGTGCGTGGCGGGCATTGCCTTCCGCATTTTTCAGGTCGTTCAAGCGATATTGGGTGATCGCCAGGGATATTAGTGCCGGGACATGATCCCCATCCAGCGCCTGCACGTGTTCAAAAGCCGCCTGCGCCAGGGAGAGCATATGCGGGTCATCGCCAGCATATTCCAGGTATAACATTCCCAGGTCCAGGTGATAGCCAGGCTCTTGAGGAGCCAGCTGCGTGGCAGCGATGAGATGGTTGATGGCAGTGTTGGTATCTGCATTGTGCTGGCATATCTGGGCAGCCAGTGCGTGCCAGCCTGGTTCGTCCTGCCAGAATGCGATGGCAGCATCGATTGCATTTCGGGCGAGGTCGAGATCATCCAGCTTGAATGCCAACCTAGCCAGTAATATATTGCAAAATGCGATGATGGGACCATTCGAGGATGGATTGGCCTCCAGGACCGATTGCAGGGATTTTACCGCATTGTTTACGTCGCGATCTTGTAAGGCCAGGGCAACCTGCAAGATTACGGATGGATGGCGTGGATAGGTACGGGCAAGCTTGATGATGCGATTGATGGAACCGTTATCCGGATCGAGTAAGCTTAACCGGTGCAAGTAGGAGATCAACGCGGCAGAGTCCTCAGCAGCCGGTTGGCGGGAGAGGGTCTCACATGGGTCAGGAGCCTGTTCGTCCTTCTGTTCAAAGGCGATGTTCAAGCGTGCTTGCCAGCGGTGGATCTGAGTGCAGCTCAATAAATTCTGATCCAGGTTATGTTCAACTCGATAAGCTTCGACTAATTGGACGGCTTTATCAAGGTATTGCCTGCATTTCTGGTAAGAATCCGCTGAAAGTGGCTCGGTAAGACGCCGATGATTGCTTACATCGAAAACCCTGCACAATTTATCATATTCAGCCTGGCGCACCATCACCCTGGTCATTTCCAGGTAGGGCAGTGGCTCCTGGGGAGCAAGCTCAATCAGCTGCTGGCTGAGCGCCTGTGCCTGATCCCAAAATCCCAAGTCGAGGCAAGTCTCCATCAGCGAAACATGTGCCAGATAATGCTGGTAAGGGACCAGCCATTGGGCCCCATCACCGTCTTGGGGAACTATGCTGGTATCCTTTGATAGGGACTGACACACCTGCATAGCCTGCATGTGATCGCCAGACATATTCAGCAAACGTGCCTTTATTGACATCAGCCTGGAATAGTGTGGATCGGAAATATCAACTTTGGCTTCAAGGATTTCGCTGCCAAGTTGCTCGCCGGTGTCCAGAGCCAGCTCAGCTTTCAAGCAGAACTCCTCAAGCTGTTGGGTATCGGTCAGCTCGTTAGCCGGTGATGCAGCCTGTTCAATGTTAATGATCCGGTAAGCCTGCTCTGGCTGTAATAACGCCCGGAATAATTCGGCGACCTGCATTCGATATTGCGGGGCGAGATGGTAATAATCTGGCTGGTCAACCTCCCTTGTTTGACGCGCACCCATCTCTGCATAGTGAAGGGCACCAGAAAAATCCCCCATCGAGCGACTGATGCGGGCAGCCAGGAAAATGAGGTCTGTGTCTGGATGGTTGCCATGGGCTTGCTGCAATGCCATTTCGATACAGCTCAAGGCTTCCATGGGTTGCCCCAATCCCAGCAGGATATCCACCTTCTGGTGGATCAGCGAATTTTCACCAGGGATAAGCTCGAAGGCCTGATCCAGGGCATTGATCGCCGAGGTATGGTCGTGGTTGCTGAGATAGGCATTTGCCAGGTCTGCATAAAGCGAGACATCATGCTCATCCGGGTTCCCCTGGTCAATCGAAATTCCTCTTGCCAGGCAGGCAATGGCTGAATCATGGTCTGCGAGATTCATCAGGCAAGCCGAGGCGCGTTTCAGATCGTCGATGCTGGCAAATTCGAAGGCAGCCAGAGAAGCAAATATCGTCTTAGCCTGCTCTCGCTCACCGAGGATGGTATACAGGTCGCCTAATTGCAATTGCAGACTGGCGAGGGTGGGTGCCAGCTGGATTGCCTGGTGCAAGGCATTGAGGGCTTCGATCGACACTTCTTTTACGAAGTTATTGGAGGCACTGGCTGGATCGGGGAATGCGTTTTGAATGACTTTCTTAGCCTGTCTGGCAAACCACGCCAGATGATCAGGATTATCCCCATCAATGAGCAGCACATTGCGCGCCGAACCCATGGCATCTTCGGGCAGGCCGGCTGCCAGATAAACATCTGAAAGCGTCTGGAATATCGCCGGATTGCCCCGGTTTGCCTGGCTGGCTTCCTGCAAGGCGGCGATGGCAACATCATACTTTCCAATTGCATTGGCCACGCATCCAAAACCGTACGATAAACGCTCGAACCAGTCCTTTTGCTCGGTTAAGTTCGAATCCAATGCCTCACGATAGGCTTGAAAGGCCAGCTCATTCTCACCGCTTAATGCTAACGCCTCGGCGGTGAGTGCCTTGGCTTCGGCATGCTCCGGATCGATCTGCATCACTTCATTCAACGCGATCAAGGCCTTCATCGGCGGGGGCGAGCGTAATCCACGTTTATTCAATTCCAGAAGGCAACGGGCGTATTCCAGATAAACGGAAATCTCGTGAGCGGATTTCGAATTGATCAATACCTCCAGCGGAGCAATGGCTTCCTCGATCGCCCCTGAATCCAGCAGGATTTGAGAATACAGCCGGGCCAGATCAGGCAAGCAGGGCTGCAGGTCATAAGCCCTGGCAAAAGCCGTGCGCGCATTTTCAGTATGACCAAGTGCTTTTAGCGCCTTTGCAAAGCTGAGCAGTATCGCCGGGTCATCCGGGGAAAGCTCTACAGCTGTCTGCAACTCAGGTAAGGCCAGGGTAGGGGCGTCGTCTTGCAAGTACAGATCCCCCAGGGCAAAGTGAAGATTGGCAGAATGCGGTACCGATTGGCTGGCATTTTTAAGGGTTTCAATAACTACCTGCGTTGGATAGATCATTTTCTGGACATTGGCCAGCGAGAGCCAGGCGTCTGCCCGGTCAGGCAATATCTGGGTGGCCTTGAGGAACAGCTCAATCGCCTGGTTATGTTGATTCAACAATACTTGAGCCCGTCCGGCATAAACCAGGGCCTGGTAATCCTCCGCATCGCGGGCCAGCAAATCGCTGCAGGTTTTCATGGCTCGCTCGGGATGGTTAGATTTAAGTGCGCAATTGATGTAGGCATACACATCATCGCTTGGGAAGGAAGCCCCATCCTGCGGACATGACTCTATGATAAAGCTGCGCTCATTCAGGCTGGCTTCCCAGTCACCGAGCACCTCCAGAGCCTGGGCAAAAGAACGCCTGTGACTCACCTCGGCTGGAAATAGGAAAACAAGCGCCTGGAATGTATCGGCAGCCTGCCGAGATTGATGGGCAGCCTGGTAGCTCATGGCAAGCTTGCGCAGCAGCTCAGGGTCATTTGGGCAAACTGCCAAGGCGAGCTCGAACACCTGAACTGCCTCGGCGGGATGGTTCAGGCCGAGCAGCAGGTTACCCAGGTTCATCAGGCACAGCTGGTCTCCCCAAACGGGGATCTCATTGAGATCATGATCTCGCTTTAATTTTTCCGCGATACTCAGGGCAGCTACCTTTGCTCGCGGTAGGTCTTGTTTTATCAAGGCGATGCGAGCGATGGCATACAGGATATCCATATCCTCGGGAAGCGGGCCATCCTGATAGGAGAAAACTTCACTAGCTTCATCGCCCACGCCCTGCTCACTGAGGTTCAAGGCCAGGTTGGCACGGGTCAGGGCATCCAAGTTCATCGAGGCGAGTAGCTTTACGATCATGCTGGATTTTTGATCGTCGCTCGAAGAAGATGGCTGGGTATCTTTTTGAGGTGGTGTAGGTACGCCCGTGATGGTACGGCTGAGCAACCCGGCAGACACTTCACGGCTGAGCTGTCCTTCAAGGGTATATAGCTCGACCAATCGATCCGCCTGGGCCGTTCTTTCATAAATCTCCCTGTAGAACGAAATTTCATTAAGCAGACTGAGCTTACCCACCCAATTGTGCGCGTCCTGGCCGGTTGTCTCAGGAAGATCATGGTGCTTCTCAAGCCAGCTGGAGCAGAAAACAGCAGCCAATTGTGGCCGCTGTTCAGACAGCTCGCTGACCAGCCTGATCCGGTCGGCGGGCGGCAGCAGGTCAGCGTGGGGTCCGTGACATAAGCCGATCAATATTGCAGCTTGTTCATCGGATGTGATTGGGTTGCTCAACACCGCATGGATGGCAAATCTGAAGCGCGCCTGTGCACACCCTGGCTGGACCAGGGCGTTCAGCAATCCTTGGGGCCGGTCTACCAAACCATACAGGCAGGCAATGGCAGTTTGGAAATTCTTGTGTTTTTTGCTGGCGATAGTGCTGAGCAGCCCATCCCAGGAATCGGTAACCTGATGGTTGTACGCCAGGGCCAAGGCAATCAGGCTGGCATCTTGCAGGTCCCACTTATCCGCCTCCAACCTCGACTGGTCGTTGAAGCTGCGTATAGCCATCTGAATCACCTGGTCATCCACGCTATCGAGCAGGGTGCCAGGTTCCTGGTTGGCGATGGAGGGTTGATCCAGGGCAATCAGTCCCAGGTTAGCAGGGGAGAAATCAGCAGGAGTGCAGGTTGATCCTGCTGGTTTTGCCTGTGAGAACTTCTCTAAGAATTTGGCATTCTGTAGGCAATTCCAGATAATAAAATCCTGCCTGACATTCGCTAACAGCCAGGACAGGTCGGCCTCATGCAAGACCGTGGTAATCGAGTCGCCACTCAATGGGGTAGCCATATAGGATCAGAGGGTTTTTAATAGAACGAAGCTGGAGAGCATCATCAGCAAGCCTCCGATAACGGTCAGGTAGAAACCAATCCCATTCGAGGTGCGCATCAGGTCATTCAGGGTGGTCATAAGGGTAGAGGCGTTGCCGACCAGGCCGGAAATCTCCTCTGCCAGGCCTTTCTGGGCCAGCTTGGTGGTTTGATCGGCGATGGTGCGCAGGTCTTTTCCCCAGGCGCCATACATCAAGATGGCCAGGCCAAGCAGGAAGGTGATGCTGCCCAATAGGAATGTGCCGATGAGCATGAATAATTGTAGATCATTCGCGTTTAGGTTTTCCATGGTTACCTCACATCTGGTTGTTTAAATACCATATACCCACGCTTACGGGATCTGGCGGGAAATATTACTTAATGGAAAGCTACAGCCCAGGAGCTGATCGCTTGTGAAAAGAGATTGCCAATCAGACTGTAACAGGCTGAGGTCTAAATCAGTTAAGAGGTGATTGGGGTAGAGCATCGCCAGCTCAGACAGCTCTTGATGAGCGGAGAGCGTCGAGAATATACGGCAGGTGGATTGTAGGATAGACAAATTGAATTTATATGCCTCCAGCGGCTGGCCTAATGCCCTGTGGTATTCCGCCAGGACCTGTTCACCCGCCAGGATTTTTCCCTGATAGGCGATGCCACCGATGGCTTCCACAGTTTTCACCATGGCATGTTCATCGAAAATGAGATAGCCGCTCCACCAGTAATTATTTTTTTCGAGGATGGTGATAAATTCCTGCCCAAGGCTAAATGCGCCGTTGGTTTGATTAATGATGAAGGATTGGCTGAGCAGATTTTCGAAGTCGGAAATTACCTGCTTGCCGGATGGAACGATGGGGAGTAAATGGACGGCGCTATCAAAGGGGAAGTAGGATACCAGCCAGGCACTTTCCAGGCGGGGATGCGGTACATTCAAATCAGAAACGCCAATCAGCAGTATGCTGCGCTGGCCATTCGCCATGCTCTTCATTGTTTTATCATTGCTGATGGTGATCAAGTGCTCGGAGACGGATGGCGAGTCGGGTCCCTGCAGCGTGAATTGGGTGCTGATGGTATAGCCAACCAGCAAGGCGCAAACGAAGACGATAAAGTAGAAGAGCGTGAAAGGTTTCATACTTAATTACCAGGGCTTGATCATGCCGATCAGAAAACCGGCGGCAAACCCGAGAACCGCCCATAAGAGAAGAGGGGCAAATATGGCTTGAATGGAATCCCACGTGATGGAGTACGCTTGCGGTTGAGCAGGCTTGTCGATCAGCAGCTGTCCGGGCATCGTTTCACCGGTAGCTTCGGTGGGCATTGTTGTGATGGGTAAAACACGAGTGCGCAGCCGGTTCAACCCGCTCATGATTGAGATGAGCAGGGTATAGAACAGGATTTCAAAACGATTGACCAGCGTGTTGGCATTCATATCTGGCCATTTATCCCATGGTTTTTACAGCCACTTTTCGCCCGCGGCGTAAGAATGCGGGGATATCCAGGTCGTTGGTGGAGATGGAGAGTCCCTCATCGTAATAATCTTCATTCTCCAGGTCAGGAACTTTTACCTCAAAGGTAGTTTCAGGCGCTGGCATGCGTTGGTGTTCAACCGGCACGCGCCTGGTATCCAAGTGACCCAGGGTCTCTTCCAGGGTGGTTGAGCCCAGTCCGGTGATCACCAGGATGGCTTCAACACGGTCCTGTAAGCGTGGGTCATTGACCACCCCCAAAACGATCTCGGACTTGCCGCCCGATTGGGCTTGTAAGTATGAGAGGGCAGCCTGAACATCATAAAGGGCCAGTTCGCCGCCACAGGTGAAATTGACCAGGATGCCAGCCGCGTTCTGGATGGAGGTGGACTGCAGCAAGGGGTGGTGGAGCGCTTGCTCAACTGCCTTCATGGCCTTGCCTTCACCATCGCCCTGACCGATGGACATCAGTGCCCCGCCCCCCATCTTCATCAAGTTGCGGACATTGGCAAAATCAACGTTGATCATTCCGGGGGTGGTGATCAGCTCAGTGATCCCTTGAACAGCCTGACGCAGCACATCATCCGCCAAGCGAAAGGCGGTGTCAAGGGGCAGGTCGCGAGGTGCCACTTCGAGCAGGCGGTCATTGGGGATAGAAATGAGCGTGTCGGTGTTGGGAGAGAGCCGTTTGAGACCCTCGCTGGCATTGCGCTGGCGGCGACCCATCTCGAATGAAAACGGCATGGTCACCACAGCAATGGTGACTGCGCCGATGGAGCGGGCGATCTTGGCCGCGATTGGGATCGATCCAGTGCCGGTTCCACCACCCATCCCGGCGGTGAGGAAGACCATATCGGCACCTTCCAATGCAGTCGCGATCTGCTTGGCGCTTTCTTCAGCTGCGTTCTGTCCCACTTCAGGATTGCCCCCCGCTCCCAAGCCGCGAGTGGTCTTCAAGCCCAATTGGATCTTGGTGGGTGCCAGGCTGTTGTTCAATGCCTGGGCATCGGTATTGGCGACGATAAAGTCCACCCCCGAAAGGCCCAGCTCAATCATGCGATTGATGGCGTTAGAGCCGCCTCCGCCCAGGCCCAGCACCTTCAACGAGGGATGTTGGAGATTGGCGCTCAGTTGTTCGGAGTTTTCAGAAATGATGAAAGGGAAGGACGATTTTCGTTGGAAGTTATAGATCATATCATTCATTCGGGCACCTTATCCTGGTAATTTGATAGTTTTTCCTCTGCAGGTGATAGACTGCTTATGTCCATTATTAAAGATGGGACAATCAGGATGATGCAATATTCATGCCATCCCCGTTAATTTGCTCAACGATGCAGCCTGCTGCCAGCAATCCATCGATAATCGCTTCCGGGAAACCATCTGCTCCGCTGATCACGGTGACTTTCCTGGCGTGAGAGGCTTCGACGGGTGAGAATCCGATGGTGGGCTGGAATTTTTCAATAAATGGCTGGATGGCATCCAGATGGTAATCTGCCTGCCCCCATCCAGTGGATGGCAGTAGCAGGTAATGCGAAATTGGCCGTGAAATACCGGGATATGCTTTCAAAGACTTGATCGACTTTGCAGCTGGAGATGCTTTACTACTTGATCTCGTAATCCCTTCTTTGAGTACTGTCACGATTGGCAGCTGCTCACCATCCGGTTTATACCAGGCATGATTGGTCTCCGGGTGATTGGGAGCCGCGGAGAGCAGCCAGAAGTTGCAGGTTAGTACTTTGGACGGCACCGGGTCATAGTCTTGTGCCTGCCCCGACATCAAGCGAATGAGGGTCATGTTTTGCCAGGTATGCGCATGCGCATCCACTGCAGGTGAGCGTGGATCAGGCTGGTCTCCAAAACAGCTGCCTGCACCCAGCAGGATGATGGGTAGGTTTTTCCCTAATACAGCTTCGCTAATCGATAGGTACCAATCGAAAATCCGGAAACCCAGGTGGTCTTCGGAATTGGGCGGGGTTGCATAAGGACGTGCTTGCGGCCAGCGTTCAGGCCCTCCCGCACCCCAATTGGGTGAGCGGTTGCCTGGCCAGGCATAGGCGGCCAACACCAGGTGGTCCAGCAGGTTCTGCTGCCTGCGGCGCTGCAGGCTTTGCAGGGCTGAGAATAAGAAGGCCGTATCCCAGTAATCACCGCCTGGCTCAAGGGCGGGAAACACCGGAGTGATGCCAGCCTCCAGGGCTGTCTCAGCACAGGGTAGGTAGATGTCAAGGAAACGCTCCACCAATTTCTTCTGCGCCCAATCAGATGGTGACCAGTTTCTCATCAGGTTCGGGCGATCAAACATGGTGATATATTTGACTCCCCAATGGGCATAGGCTTCAAAGGTAACGTCGAGTGATTTCGATATGCCAGGACCATGGGTGGGCAAGGGCATGTGAATTACCGGCTCAATGCCGCCTGCGATGAGCGGGCGGAGAAATGCTTCTGGAATAGACCGATCAGCTGTCGCCCGCAAGGTGAGCCAGGAAGCACCCAGAGCCTGTAATTCTGGTAGCCAGGTTTGGAGATCGCTTTCGCGATAATGCAATGTATCCGGGTAATAGTAAAAACCGTATCTTGTTTTTTGGGTCAGGGCTGTCATAGCATCCAAAATCCTCTGCGTGATGTTATGGGCGGATGATGCAAGAGGTATGCCAGCTATTTAAGAGGCCATTTTCTTTCCAGTTATTTTGTTTGCATGTATAATGAATCGCACGCCATTAATCACAGTGACTGCCTGAACAAGATTCTTGCTATGTAGCGCATCATTAGCGTTTATCGTATCGGTTTGGAGGAGCATGTTTTCATTGAGGAGCAAATTAGCATTCTTTTCGGTACCCTTGATTTTTGCGATCCTGCTGGCCTCATGTGTTCCATCATCACATTCCTCCAATGGAACCTACCCCATTGATGTGACTTTTGCTGATTTTTACCGTGAAATTGGGGGGCAACAGGTTTTAGGGCCGGCAATCTCACCACTCTTCGTGAAGGATGGTGTTTCGTACCAATACGTGGTATCAGCCTTATTGGCTTATAACCCCAATCAAGATCCCCTGAATCGATACCGGCTCTCACCTGCGGCAGCCTCTGCATGGCAAATCAATGGCCAGGCGGAACCAGCCCCGGATGAAAATCGCGATTACTATGTGAATGGGCACCTGATATGGGAAGAGCTGCGCACTTTTTACGATCAATTTGGTTCCAATATCCTGGGATTGCCACTCACCGGAGTAATAATTAACGAAAACAAACAGCGTTATGAACAGTATTTTGACAGCCTCGGCTTCTATCGGAATTTCACCGATCCGGTGGGGCAGGTGCATTTAATGCCTTATGGGGCATGGCTGTGTGGAAATAATTGCCAATACCGCACAGCGGATGGCACGCTCCCTTCGGCGTCTTACCGCTGTGAATATAGCGCCACCGAGCAGTTGTTCTTGCAGGTTTCCGAAAGACTGGGACACAGGTTCACCGGTGCACCCTTAGCGGCTCCCAGCCTGGGCTCGGACGGCAACTTCCAGATGGTATTCGAGAATGTGTTAATGTACATCGATGCGCAGGACGGCAACCAAATCAAGCTCAGGCCATTGCCCTCCTGGCTGGGTATCCGCTCCGAGCCGCCTGTACCGCCTGATCATGGTAAAGGATCGTCCTTTTACGAAACCTTCGAGGGGTTGGGTTACAATGTCCCCGATCTCTTCAATGAATATATCAATCAGCATGGCACGCTGAGTGTGATTGGGGGACCCATCACCGAGTATAGTAGTTTCAACGATGGTGGTTATTCGCAGTGCTTTACCAATGCATGCCTGGAATACCACCCCACCGCACCCGAAGAATTACAAGTCAGCCCCCACATGTTGGGGTATGATTACCTGGCTTTCAGTCACCAAGCCAGCACGCCGGTAGCTAATACCTCGAATGCCCTGCAAATCAATGCCTGGGAGGAACATCCGTTGATCCCTTCTGGGGGAATACAGGTGATCCATATCCAGGCGACTCAGAACAATCTTCCCATGCAGGGGATAAATATCTCTCTGATCGTTAAGAAACCCGATGGAATTACGATCACATATACTTTGGATCCTACCGAAGGAGATGGAAATACAAGCATCGCTTTGGATCCAATCGATGGGCCGAATGGTGCGATTGTCCAATACCAGGTATGCGTGATTGGCTCGGTTTCCCCGCAGGTATGCTTCTCGCGCAGCTATACGATTTGGGACCAGTAATCAATAAGATAAAGAACGGCGCATTGTCTATGCTGGAATTGGCTCATTGTGGGACATTAATCAGCTCGGCGGGCAGATTGGGCAGATCGATGGAGCTCTCATCGCAAAACAGCATGGTGCGCTCGATGACATTGCGCAGCTCACGGATATTGCCTGGCCAGGGATGATTCATCAACACTTCCATCGCCCGTGGTGTTATATCCTGAATATTTACCCCCAGGCGTTGATTATTCTGGCGGATAAACAACCCCACCAGTTCAGGGATATCATCCTTGCGATCCTTGAGGGGAGGTAAATGCAGGTCAACCACTTTCAACCGATAATACAAGTCGTGACGGAATTCACCCTTATCCATGGCGGCGATCAAATCGCGATTGGAAGCGGCAATGATCTGAACATCTACATGTACTTCTAGTGTGCCACCTACACGGCGGAATTTCTGTTCCTCGATAGCGCGCAGTAATTTCGCTTGCATGTCGACCGACATGGATGAAATTTCATCTAAAAACAGGATTCCTTGATCGGCAACTTCCATTAAACCAGGTTTTCTTTTCTCGGCGCTGGTGAAAGCTCCAGCTTCATAACCGAACAGCTCCGACTCGAGCACCGTGCTTTGTATTGCTGCGCAATTGATGGCGATGAAGGGCTTATTTGCCCTGGGGCCCATCTGGTGTATGGCATTCGCCAAGACTTCCTTTCCAGTACCTGTCTCCCCGGTGATCAGCACCGATACCGAGGCAGCTGCGGCGCGTTGTGCTTGATGAAGCACCAGCTGCATGGCTGGATTCACACACACCATGGATGAATATTCCTTATGTTGAGATTCGCGCAGGTGGATCAGTTCTCTGCGCATCGCCACAATTTCCTGGGCCCTCTGGATGGATTTCTCTAAGGAATCGAGGTGGAGGGGTTTTTGGAGGAAATCGTGAGCACCGTTCTTCATCGCCTCCACTGCCATGTCGATGTGGCCGTAAGCGGTGATGATGATGATGGGGGGCCTCATCGGCAGGTGTGCAGTTTCATTGAGCAGGGTGGGACCATATCCATCAGGTAGCTGAACATCCAAGAGGATGATATCGGCATTGCCCGAATTAAGCTGCTCACGGGCTTCCGCCAGATTCTTGGCTTCGACGACTTCATAACCTCGAGCAGTGAGGTATTCATTGACAACGGCGCGGGCATTATCTTCATCATCGACAATTAATATAGTAGCTGCCATATCCCATCCAAATCAGTTTAGATTGCTGCAAAGGGGAATTGCAGCACAAAATTAGTTCCACCAAGAATGCTGTTCACCGTGATCGATCCTCTATGAGCGGTCACGATACGTTTTACAATGGCCAGGCCTAAACCGGTGCCGTGTTGCTTGGTGGTGAAGAATGGCTCGAAGATCTTATCACGCAGCTCCGCAGGAATACCTGGGCCGGTGTCGGAGACGCTGATTTCCACATGCGCCTGTTCGTTTCCTTCGATCACCTGCCGGATCTTAATCGATAACATGCCACCTGTGGCCTCCATGGATTCGATGGCGTTATTGATCAGATTGGTAAAGACCTGCTCGAGGGCACGGTAATCTCCTTCAATATTGGGGACTGGCTTATCAGCCTGGATCTGGTATTTAATATTCAGCTTGACCAACCTTGATCTCCACCGCTCCAGGAGATTTGAGATCAGCTGGCCGATGGGTATCGACTCGACCTTGTATTCCATGGGACGGACGAAGGTCAGGCTTGATTTTATCAGGGATGTCAGCCGTTCGCAATCTTCTTCCAGCCTGGCGATATTCTTTTGATTGGGATCGTCTTGGGGTAAATTAATCGCCAGCAGTTGCAATCCGGTGAAGATATTATTAATGGGATTCTTGACTTCATGGGCGAAGCTGGCGGTAACTTCGCCAAGCAGGGCTCTTTGCTCGAGTTGCTGATTTTTCAAGCGGTATTCTTCCTGCTCGCTCAAGTCGTGGAACAGGATGATGATGCTTTCCAGGTTTGCTTGATTGATGATGGGAATGACTCGCAGGTTAGCCTGGAAAGATTCGCCATTGCGCCTGAACAGCTTGAGGCTACCGATGCTGCCGATGCGTTGCTCGTTTTGTACCACGTGGAAAGAGGCTTGCAAATCCTCGCTGCCAATTAACACGTTTCCAATTTTCTCACCGGCGACCTCCTTGGTTGCATACCCCAGATTCATCTCAGCGGAAGGGTTCAATGAGGTAATGGTAAGCTGCGGAGTCAGTATGATCACACCATCCTCCATAATGTCGAGGATGGCATTGTTGGTGAGCACCTTGGCTGTGTACTCCTGAATATCCATGCGCAGCTGAGTGCTCAGGGCGTGGCTTTGAATGGTTGTGTTTGCCTGGGAGGCCAAATAGGTTAATTGTGCGATGAGATTGTTCGAAGGGATCGAATTTTCTCCCACTGCAACCAGCAATCCGATGAAGGCATTAGCTTCGCCGACCGGGGTGGAAGCCAGGTAGGATACGTTGGAGGTGTGGGCCAGGCGGTGGAGGTCGATGATGGCCCTCTTCCCCTTGATCCACAGGAATGGTGCTTGAAGATATGAGAAATCCTGCCCGCTGATATCTTCAGGGAAGGCATGATCGCTGCCCACCAGAGCAATACGATGCAAGCTGGGGTTCTGGCTGCAAAGCAGGTAGATGGAAAGCTGAGATGCGCCAGTCAGCTCCATGCCCGTTTGTAAAAGTGAGCATAGCGACTGATCTACATCGGTGGTAAGCATTGCTGTTGAGATCTGATTTAGATGATCCCACAATGAGTGGTAACGCTGCTCTTCTTCCTTGAGCAACCGGAATTGCTCATCCAGTTCGAAAGTGATCAGCGAAAATTTATTATTCTCACCCAGAGCGCTGAAATTCACCTGGACCAGGGATTTGGAGCCCCCACGTTTAATCAGTTCCACGGGAGAGGGGAATTTCAGGTGATTGGGTTGCCCATTTTCTTGCATAGCCTCAATTTTGACCACCTGGAACAAACTCCGGTAATCAACTTCAGTCAGCTCGCTGCGCGTATACGCCGTTAGCTCGGTGGCTTTTGAGTTGGCTAAACAGATATGGTTGCTGGTATTATTTACGATGACCGCTGCCTGGGGGAGGTTATTTAGAAGCGTCTCGATTTCCGCAGTTCCCAATTGTGCAAATTGGTTTCTGATAAAACTTCTAAATTGCGATACTGTGTTCATTCTGTTGAGGAAGCATCAAATGGGTTTTTACCATTCGGTTACGAAGATGAGCAGGCAAGATGCCTTCGATCGAGCGGTATTTTGCCACCGTCCGCCTGGCTACCGGGAAACCCATGTCGGTCAACATTTCGGCAATCTGGGAATCGTTTAAGGTTTCGGATTCCTGATCGATAATTTGCTTTAACGCGGTGCGCACATGGAGGCTGCGGTCGAAAAACATGGCTAATGGGACGATCCTCTTACTGGGCAGCTGCACAGCCTTGTTGGAGACTGCTCTCGACATGGTTGATTCATGCACTTTTAGCTCATCGGCCATATCGGCGCGCGTGATGGGTTTCAAGTAGGCATCACCATTGAGGATGAAGTCGCGCTGGATAGTCACCAATCTTTGCATTAACCGCACAATGGTATGATTTCTTTGCTGCAAGCATTTTACCAGCAAAGTGGCCTTTTCCAAATCTTCCTGCCAAAGCTCCGCCTTATCAGGGGGTGCCTGCTGGAGGGCCTCCTTGAATAGCGGGTTTACACGAAGTGTCCCGTAAAAAGGCATGGCTATTTCAACGATAAGGGCAGCATTCTCCACTTCTGAGCTGAGACTGATGATGATATCAGGGAAATGGAACCGGTTGTCCTGTCCTTCTGACTGGTTGATGCCAGGCACATCACCCCAATGAGCTCTGCCGGGAAACGGGTTTAGATTATCACTGATAAAGCGGACGATTTCCCTGGCTTGTGCAACAGAAATATTCAGATACCTGGCGAGCTCAGGCAAGTGATGGGGACTTAATAGCTCAATTCCGGCTTGGATTGCCTTATCAGCCATCGGAGGCACCGGCAAACTTTCGCTCAATACTTCCAGTTGCACCAATAATGCGTCTTTTGGTGTGCGCGACCCGACTCCCAGTGGATCAGAATGCTGGATCATTTTTATGACTTTCTCTACCCTGGAAAGGGGTACGTGGTGGTAGAGCGCAATTTCGACGGGCTTGATGGTGAGCAAACCATCATCATCCAGGCTGGTTAACAAATGGGCTGCGATAGGACGGTCTTCATCCAAGAGCTCAGCCCCAATCTGGCGCAGGATATACGAGGGTAAGGATTCTCGATGGGGGGCGAAATTGTCGTCTGGTAGTTCGTCCGCATTGGATCTACTTCCTGGTCTGGCGAAAAAGTCCTCATGGCTAGACAAGTAAACAATGGGCTGTTCCACAGAGCCGTTCTTAACATTGGTACAGGTTGGGCAAGGCTTGTTGTTATACAGCACGCGATGGCAGGTGGGGCAGCGAAACTCTTCAATAATTTCCAGGGCAGGGTTTCGGGAAATCTCAGCCTCGATTTTCTGCCGCAGCTCGGCTGCGGTCAGTTCGAGCAAGGCCATCGTCTGTGCCAGATGGGCGGTGGTCTGTGGGCGGAGCATGGTTTTTTGACTTTGCAGTAACATAGCTAACCTCTAGTATAACTCGTTTTGCCTATGTTGCAAGTTCTGTGCCAGGCAATAAATAATGAATTTGTGTTAAAATTTACCGGAAGTCCCACACAAATCTGATGCGAGGTAGCCGACAATGTTCCGATCGTTCTTTAATTACCTGGCCAAGGCCTCTTGGGCAAGCAAT
>Ga0172364_10000405_pt1 | contig 30097 bp, 27 predicted proteins | sample LakKivSesite10cm_FD_114545 | JGI IMG/M metagenome (GOLD analysis project Ga0172364, IMG submission 114545) | Sediment microbial communities from Lake Kivu, Rwanda - Sediment site 10cm | ecosystem: Environmental > Aquatic > Freshwater > Lake > Sediment | place: Rwanda: Western Province, Lake...
GATCCCGGCAAACACCCATGCGACCGTTTATGTACCAACCATGGGCATCACAAATCCGACACTTACCATGGACGGCACGGTCCTTTATGCAGCAGGAAAGGCTGCCAGTGAGCTTCCTGAGGGGATCGAGTTATCTGAAGTTGGCAAGGTAAGGATGACACTTCATATCCCGGCCGGCAAATACCACATTGTTATCAGAAAGTGACAATAGGCTGGTTCCAGGTTAGTACACGTAAACCATGGAATTTTTCTTGCTAAAAAATGAACCTTTCCAGAAGACAATTTATTATAACCACCGGAACACTCGCAGCAGGTTCCGGATTACTTACACTCGGGTCCTGCAACATCAGGAAAAAGCCTGCAATCCGGCAAATGAACTTTGATTATACGGGCCCCCATGAGTATTTCAAGGATTTCAGGGATCTGTGCAGGGATATCAGGAGTGTACAGGTACTGGAAAATACTTTTGAACAGGCTGTCAGCAGCTCCTCCCCTCTTGTATACCTCACAGAACCTCTTAACAACAAGGCCGTAAAGCTGCTCATGCTGCTGGAACAGGGCAAAGATATACTGGTGTTACCACCCCTGGCAACAGATTACGATGAATTCAATGCGATACAGCTGCAGTGCAACACTCTTGACAACAGGCTGGCACTTATAAACCCCTTCAGGTATTTTCCCTCTTTCCTTGAATTCAAAAGACTGGTTTCCGGCGGAACCGCCGGCAACATAAGTAAAATAGAGATAAGCATTGACCCGGATTATACGATCCCCCACCTGCCACCGGTCGAGGGTATTACCGGATCAGCCCTTCTGCTCATCACCACGATCAACGAGATGATCGCATCCTTCCCGGTATCAGTCGGGGCAGAATTAACGGGACAAGCCGGAACAGACGAAGGCAGGTTATTGAAAGCACTCGCATTTGACTACGAAGCCCTTATCCTGAACTGTCATTTTATACCTGGCACCGGGGGATGGAAAATAACCGCCGGCGGAGAAAAAAAAATTCTTGAGCTTAATGATACTGGTGAACTGCTCTCAGAAAGTAATGAAGTTCTGGTCAGGGGCAACAGGCAGGTAATGACTGAAAGTCTTGGTAAGAGTATAGAAGATTTTGTCACGGCTGCACGGAACCGCAACGAACCCGAATCCAATTCTGCCGAGGGACTGACACAGATCATCATTAACCGGGCTGTTGAAAAAGCAACTACTGAAGGAGGTAAAATAAACCTTGTTGAAAGGCCATACTATTATGAAGATGATAAGGTCTGGCTGCAGAAGAACTATATATAAGGCCCGACAGATATACCTGTATGCAGGAACAATTTGTACTAAAACGATGAATTACGATCCTCTCAAAACAGGAGACAGAGTTGCCGGCACCATCATGCTGACAGCTGAAAAATACCCGGATTACACCACTGATCTCGGACTGGAGGGATTATTGTACCTGTACGACGCCACCAGAGAGACAAAGTACCTGGATCATGTCCTTCAGGTCTGGAAATTCAGGGAGGATCACCAGGTTGCTGAACTGAATCCGTTCATACTGTTCACATGCCTCCATTTTGAAACATACCTGCGGACCGGCGACAGGAAGTATATCTCTGATTTTACTGATAAAGCACAGAATTTCAGGAAAATTCTCGCACGCGACAATGATGGTGCAATATGCTATCCTGTACAGCCAGGGACAAAACGTCTTCTGGTGGATATGCTGCAGGGTTATGCGGTTTTTATGGCAAGGGCCGGGTGGCTGTCCGGTAATCAGGATTATTTTACTGAATGTATGAACCAGTACAGGATTTACAGGGATATTATGCGTGATCCAGTGACCGGACTGTGGCACCAGGGGAAAAACTGGTCTGCTGTACAGGGCACCGTATCACCGGGTCACTGGAACCGTGCACAGGGATGGGTGCTCAGGGGTCTTGTGGACAGCCTTGATTACCTGCCGGAGAGATCGGTATTCTCCGAGGTACTGCATCAGTTACTGAACCAGTTTGCAGCAGATCTTGCAAAGTACCAGGATAAAAGAGGAATGTGGCACCAGGTGACCGATCATCCCGAATCATGGCCTGAAACGAGCGGGACAGCTATGATCGTTCATCATCTATACAAAGCTTTTCACCGTGGCTGGCTACCCCGTGATCCTTACCTGGCCATTGCTGAAAAAGCCATTAATGCACTGATGGGTTTTGTCAGGGAAGATGGAACAGTCATGAACACCTGTATTACAACGGCTCCCCTGAGCAGCCTTGAAGGCTACCTGTACCGGCCTGCCGTACCGGGCGATCCTCACGCAGCAGGTACCATGCTGATGGCCTGTGCCGGCCCATATATGGCCAGGCGCCCTGTAACCATGGTTTAATTAGGATTACCTCGCCCTGAAGAGTTTTATCACCTGCCTTTCAAACCCTGTGGTGAGGATGGCATAATAAACTCCGGGCCCGCCATATGTGTCACTCGTCCCCGTAAGATTCAGAATAACTGTTTTTTCGCCACGATCCTGGAATTCATCGACCAGGGTGATGATCTCCTGTCCGAGAATATTGAAGATTTTTATATTTATCTCCGAGGTATTTAATACCCGGTAGCGCAGGGTGGTCTGTTCGTTGAACGGATTCGGATAACAGCTGAACCCGGTAACCACTCTCTGTATTTTTGCTGGCTCCTCATTACCGGGGAAAAAGAATTCACCGGCCTCACCACTTATTGTTCCAGCACTTTCCTGGTAAAGGGTATTTTCTTTTAGGGAGGATCTGTCATCAGCAGCCTGGGCACCGACAGAGACTGTATTCACCGCCATCAGGCCAATTAAGAAAATCATACATCGCAGGTAATTTTTTCTCATAATATATTCCTCCTTAAATGAGTGTTCCCGATCTGTTTGAAAACAGGCAAATCCCTGTCTTTGTATAAATCTATGCACAAGATTTATGCCATATATGACATACAGGCAAGGTTTAACGACCGACATACACGTCCAAGGTATGTAGTAATTGTCTGATTCCCTTGCTGGGGGTGTGTCACAACCCCGGAACGGACTCCGGTTCCCGAATGAGAAAAACATAAAACCGTAGAAACTCATCGGATGACTTTGAGGCATCCGATGAGGATAATACACGCAAGAGGTTGTGATACAGCCCCAGCAGCAAATCACAGTTCAGGGCTTCCGCGGGCGCTGTCCGCGTATCGCCGAAGCTTTAGCGGAGGCACAATCCGCCAACTGTCGGAGGAGGCGCTGCCCCGCGGTTCACACCAATAGATCATTTATTGCCGGAGTAACCGTTTTTAATGTTAATTTCAACGAATGATCGGGCAACATAACTCTTAATACTTTATACTATGGCGGAATCAAAAAAAACAAATCCGGTATTTCACAGTGTCGTGATCTTTGTTACCGACATCAACAGGTCAAAAGAATTTTATATAGACATTCTTAAGCAGGAAATTGAATTTGATTTCGGGAATAATATCAGTTTCAAAAACGGATTGTCTTTATGGCAATTCAGAAAGGATCATCTCATTGCACTTTCCGGGGAGCACAATGATACCAGGGCCAGGAAAGCCTACGAGATTTATTTTGAAACAGATGATATTGATATGATCCAGGAAGCCATTGCGGGCCGGGAGCTGAATTATCTGCATGACCTGGTTGAGGAGCCCTGGGGACAAAGGACCATTCGTTTTTACGATCCTGATAATAACCTGATTGAGGTCGGTGAGATTATGGATGCCTTTGTCAGAAGGATCGCTTCAACAGGAAAGACCGTCACTGAGGTCGCTGCCATTACCACTATCCCAGAAGAAATTATCAGGAAGATACTTGAGGATTGAACCTGCGTATGCAAACAGGGGCAAATGTGTCAGCAAATTCTTGGAAGCTGTTCACCTGCTATCATATCAATTATCCTTGTTGAGCTTATGGCCGTTTTCATCCGCAATATACCGGGATGATCAGCGGTGACCTTTCCTATGATTGCTGCCTCCTGTCCGAGGGGATGATCTGTCAGTGTTTCCAGCACCTGCCTGCTTTCTTCCCCCGGAACGATCAGCAGCATCTTACCCTCATTGGCAATATACAGGGGATCGAGCCCGAGTATTTCACAGGCACCCTTAACCTCCTCAGAAACAGGGATACTGTCCTCACAGAGTAGCATGCCTGTACCTGATGCATGACATATTTCATTCAATACGGTTGCAATCCCTCCCCTTGTAGGATCCCTCATTACATGGATGTTCAAGGTACGGCTGAATACTTTTTCAAGCAGTCCGTTCAGTGCTGCCGTATCACTCCTGAGTGTTGTCTCAAATTCAAGACCTGCTCTTGCGGAAAGCACAGCGACACCATGCTCGGCGATCCTGCCGGTGATGATTATTTCGTCACCCGGAACACAATTGCGGGGACTGATTGATAATCCTTCCCTGACCATCCCTACACCGGTGGTATTGATGAATATCTTATCACCGCTTCCTTTATCCACTACCTTGGTATCCCCGGTAACAATCTGTACTCCGGCCAGGTCTGCTGCCTGTCTCATTGACAGAACAATCTGCCAGAGCTCTTCTGTCCTCAATCCTTCCTCAAGGATGAAGCCGGCGCTAAGGTAAAGTGGTTTTGCCCCGCAGCTCACAAGATCGTTGATGGTACCATTCACAGCCAGATCTCCGATATTCCCTCCCGGGAAAAAAACAGGCCTTACCACAAAAGAATCGGTGGTGATGGCCATTTTACCGGCAGGAATGTCGAATATAGCCCCATCATGCTCCTGCCTCAGCAGGTCATTGTCAAATACAGGTAAAAACAGCTCACTGAGCAGCTTATGGGACAATGTGCCGCCGCTGCCGTGTGCCAGCGTTATAACCGGGTATTCATTTAGCGGTATCGGGCAACTCATTTCAAACCCCATGGTCCAGACATATTAGTTTACCAGTCAGAAGCCTGATCTTTATCATAACGGTAATAGGCTGAACAGGCACCTTCAGCCGATACCATTGGTGCTCCCAGGGGATGTTCAGGGGTACATCCTTTTCCGAATACAGGACAATCAATGGGTTTCTTAATTCCCTGTAATATCTTTCCTGCAATACAAACGGTTGATTCCCTGGTATTTACACCAGAAAGGTCGAACCTCACGGATGCATCAAAATCCCTGAACCTGTCAGCAATGGTAAAGCCGCTGGATGGGATCATACCTATCCCTCTCCAGTTCTGATCCCTGACAACAAAAACTTCCCGGAGCAGCTCCCGGGCATATTTGTTACCTTCCTTCCTTACAGCCCTGCCATAGGCATTTTCAACTTCTGCTTTGCCTGATTCGAGCTGTTTCACGGCTGCAAGGATCCCCTGCATAATATCGACAGGTTCAAAACCGGTTATGACGACCGGAACGTTAAATTCTTCTGCAACCGGAAGGTACTCCTCATAGCCCATGACGGTACACACGTGGCCTGCAGCCAGGAATGCTTCGATCCGGCAATCCTGTGATGACAGTATGGCTCTCATTGCCGGAGGTACAAGTACATGGGAATTCAGTATCGAATAGTTTGCAAGCTGTCTGCGCCTGGCTTCCTTGACAGAAAGGGCGTTTGCAGGTGCTGTTGTTTCGAAACCTATTGCAAGGAAAACCACCTCCCTGTCCGGATTTTCTTCAGCGATCCTTAAAGCATCAAGAGGTGAGTAAACCATCCTGACATCAGCACCGGCTGCCTTTACACCCAGCAAGTCACTGTCTGTTCCGGGAACACGCAGCATATCCCCGAAAGATACAAGGATGACCTTCAGGGTTTTTGCCAGGTATACTGCCTGGTCAATAATCTCAAGGGGGGTGACGCATACAGGACAACCGGGACCATGCACAAGGCTTATGCCCGGGGGAAGGAACTCTTCAATCCCGTATCTCATGATGGCATGAGTCTGGCCGCCGCAGATTTCCATAATCGTCCAGTTCCTGCTTACCCTTCTGAACAGTTCAGCTGAAAGATTACGAACGATCCCTGCATCTCTGTATTCGTCTATAAATTTCACTTCTCATGATTAATTTCCATTTCCCCCAGCTCCTGCAGCAGCTTGAGGGTTTCCCGGGCTTCCTCCTCATCAAGTATGTTCAGAGCCATCCCTACATGTGCCAGAATATAATCACCCGTCCTGACTTCCGGCAGCCATTGGATACATACCTCTTTAATGATGCCGGAAAAATCCACACGGGCCATCCTCAGATCAGGATTGCTCTCATCAATCGATATGACTTTTCCGGGTACTGCCAGGCACATAATGAACCTCCCTGATATGTTTAAAATACCTCCGCCGGACGTGGCAGGTATAGGCTTATAAAATATTGAGGGCATTTTAACAGAATACCCTCATTCTGTAAAAACCTACAAAAATATGTAAAACATTTTTTTAATTGTTCATTTCTTTTGCTTCTCCAAATTAACCCAGAAAAGGGCTGGAAAATTAGCGAAAATTATCGAGTTATTTATATTGTTATATAGATTGAAACAATATTATGATACTTAAAAACATGAATTTACATGGCAAGACATGTAATATTATCGATCAAATAGACTATTTTTATAAAACTAATCTGAGCACCGGACTGATAATTATCAACAGTATCATCTATGAGGTTCGCTCCATATCTCATCTACTTCTTACCATGTTTGCTGGTAATCCCATCAGGTTGCAGAGAAAACCAGAACATCACAGAGTACACAGGACAGGAGTATAATATATTAAAAGCGAACCTTACCAATGGCTGGAACACATGGAACACTTACAGCGTTCTTTCCCATGTATTGTTACCGGAAGCACTCAGCATCAATATTTATGCCCGGGATTACGAATCCGAGAGGATGCTTAAAAATGCATTTATCGGGAACGATGAACCACGGTCAGAATCAGCTATCCCGGGGGATCATGCGTATGACGGAAGTTATACGGATATCCAGGTAGGATTTGAACGCCTGGGATTCCGTGTACAGACAACAGCAGAAAACGATAATATTATTATCCTCATTACTCCTGTCCAGGACAGTTCAAACGAAGGGTCGATCGTTATTGATCCCCGCATACTGTGGGGGCGCACCGGCGAGGTATTACCTGAAAAAGATTGCATGTATGCAGCCCTTCCCGGAAAACAGATCAAAATTTATCCCTCTTACGGCCATTATATTTACAGTCCCGTTGATTCAAGTTTTGAATTCGCTGTGACCGATACCATTGCCATTACCACCGGTCAGCCCATGAAAATAGAGAATATACTGTCAAAAATTGAAGAAGCCCATCATGCTTTCCAGGCAAAAAAAGATACTACCGCAGAGGTAAAGGATATTCTGGAGGCAATACAGACGGTCACAGCATGGAATACAATTTATGATCCCACAAAAGACAGGGTCATCACACCTGTTTCAAGGATGTGGAATACCGGGTGGAACGGATACGTGCTGTTCTGCTGGGATAACTACTTTGTATCTTATATGTTCACCTTATTCAATAAGGAACTCGCTTATGCAAATGCCATCGAGATCACCAAAGAGGCCACCGAATCAGGGTTTATCCCTAATTTCGCAGCCACCGGTAACCTGAAAAGCAGGGACCGCTCGCAGCCACCTGTCGGGTCACTCATGGTGAAGGAGATCTACAGAAAATACCGGGAGAAGTGGTTCTTATACGAAGTGTATGATGAATTGCTTACCTGGAACAGGTGGTGGCCGGAGCACCGTGACAATGATGGTTTGCTTTGCTGGGGATCAGACCCGTACAAGCCGCTGTTCAATGATCCTACGGAGCTGGTACAGAACTGCATACAGGCAGCAAAATATGAATCGGGGCTTGACAATTCACCCATGTATGATGATGCAGGATATGATACAGTTACACACCAGATGATGCTGGCGGATGTTGGACTCAACAGCCTGTACATTGCCGATTGCCATGCACTTGCGGAAATAGCTACTGTTCTGGGTAAAGATGCTGATGCCCGCGAACTGGAGCGGAGAGCCGACCGGTATTCCGACAATCTGGAAGAATTGTGGGATAAATATTTCAATATGCATCTTAACATGCATACCGACACCAGGGAGTTAAGCAAGAAGATCTCCCCCACAAATTTCTATCCTTTGCTGGCCCGTTCCACCACCCAAAAAAGGGCAGATATGATGATCAATTATCACTTTTTTTATGCCAATGAGTTTTACGGCGACTGGATCATCCCTTCCATTGCACGCAATGATCCCGGATATGCCGATAATTCATACTGGAGGGGACGCATCTGGGCTCCTATGAATTTCCTTGTTTACCTGGGCCTGAGGAATTATGACCTTCCGAAGACAAGAGAAAAACTGGCAGATAAGTCAGCTGAGCTGTTTTTGAAAAACTGGAAGGTGCACCGGTACGTCAATGAAAATTATAATGCTGAAACAGGGGTAGGTAATGACGTGAGAAACAGTAATAATTTTTATCATTGGGGTGCTTTGCTGGGCATGATCTATCTCATAGAACACGGATATACCCTTCCTACAGAAATCCCGCTGACAGAATAGCCGGTTGTCCCATGAACAGGCCCCAGCATACTCATATCACCATTCCTTCACAGCATCAATGTTTACTGCTCTTATGTCACAAAAGACCATCATACCAGCAATAATTCCTGTTGCATTCTTATTGATTGCAATCCTTGCCGGATGTCCGTTCAGCAGTCATTACAAATACAATGAGGCCTGGCTTCCTGAAGATCCTGCACCTATAATTGATTTCAACTCCGTTTATAACGATATGAATGCCACTGCACCATTTTTCGGCACTTATTTTCCCCTGGCATTTTCTTCCGACCGTTCCAGTAAGGGGGATAATTATGATATCATATCAAAGACATTTGAAATAAGCTTTGACCGGGACGATGCAAGCCTGAATGCCGGTAACCTCACCCGGTTTGCTTCTGAGAACTCGGAGGTTTTTGAGAAAATACAGGAGGCCCTTCCTGTTATAAACAGTCCCGCAAATGAATTCGGTCCGTATTTAAGAAGCTTCATGGAGATGGGAGTGGATGATCTGGTCTATTCCTATAAAAGATTCCTGATACTTTTCTCCAGTGACAGGAACGGTACTTTGGATATATTCATGAGTTACGATACCAGGCCCGGCAGTGATTCTCTCAGTGAGTTTATCCCTCCACTGCCCATCCTGGCAAGCCCGGATTGTAATGAATCCTACGCCTGCTTTGACAGGGATTATTCACATCTTTATTTTTGTTCTGATGCAGCAGGAGATTACAACATCTGTTCTGTTCCTCTCGGGGAAGGTAAGTCAGTAATGGACCTGTTAAGCAATCTCCCTGATACTGCATCTGTAATTTCTGTTCTGAACTCAGACAAAGATGATAAATGTCCTTATATCTGCGAAAACCTGATGGTTTTCTGTTCTGACCGTGAAGGGGGTTACGGGGGATTTGATCTGTATTATTCCATGAATAACGGGGAAGGGTGGTCACCGCCTGTCAATCTCGGTCCGAAGATCAACAGCACTTACAATGAGTACAGGCCGGTCTATGAATACCTTGATGAATTCAGAAATGACCTGTTGATTTTTTCCTCTGACCGGCCGGGCGGCCAGGGAGGATATGACCTGTACTATGTTGGTGTTTCCAAACTCACCAGTAAGGATCGGTGATTATCCCGCACCAGATGAGCTACAGGTATTTTATCAGGCTTTCCTTTAAAGGTACGGCATACCATGGCTGGCAGATCCAGCCCAACGCACCCACCATCCAGGCTGTTCTGAACAGGGATATGAGCATCATCCTTGGCGAAACAATAGAAACAACAGGAGCAGGAAGGACTGACACCGGTGTGCATGCAAAAGTTTTTTACGCACATTTTGACTCGGAGAAGGATCATCTTGACAACCAGGGGAAGATGATCCACCAGTTAAACGGGATCCTGCCGGCAGACATCGCCGTACAGGAAATATTGAAGGTCAATCCTGATGCCCATGCAAGATACAGTGCCCTGTCACGCACCTATGAATATCATATTTTACGTGCCAAAGATCCTTTCCTGCCCGGGTTTGCTCATACAGTAACAAGAGCTTTGGATATGCAGAAAATGGATGAGGCGACCAGGATACTTTTTGAGTACACCGACTTTACCAGTTTCAGCCGTGTGGATACTGACGTCAGTAATTATAATTGCAGGATCATGCAGGCTGACTGGAAATCTGAAGGGCACCTGCTGGTTTTCACTATCAGGGCAGACAGGTTCCTCCGTAACATGGTAAGAGCTATTGCAGGTACCCTGCTTGATGTGGGCACAGGAAGAACAACACCAGAAGGATTCAGGACAGTTATTGAAAGCAGGAACCGGTCAGCAGCAGGTGCTTCTGCACCCGCCAAAGGGCTCTTCCTGACCGCCATTGACTATCCCGGGAATATATTTATCTGATGATCATTTATCATGGTCACCTGTCCAACGGATTTACTAATCAATAAACTGCCGGTATGAGAAGAGCAGAAAAAGAGATCAAGGATGAAAGAATAATTAATGAGATTCTTACCAGGGCGAAGTTCTGCCATATCTCTATTCATGATGAACCTTATCCATACCTGGTAACTGTTAATTACGGATTCATGGATGGATGCCTGTATTTCCATTCAGCACCGGAAGGGAAAAAGATCGACCTCCTGCGCCGTAACCCCCATGTCTGCTTCCAGGTAATAACTGATTTAAAAATGCGTGCAGGGGATGATCCCTGTAATGACTGGACCATGAAATATAAAAGTATTGCCGGTTACGGAAAGGCTGAGATAATCAATGATCATACCGGTAAGGCCGCCGGACTGAATGTCCTTATGGCACATTATTCCTCAAAAGGACCATTCACTTTCAGCAAGAAACGCCTCGAAGAAACAATGGTGATCAGGATCAGGATAGAATCAATAACTGCCAAGGGTTCTTAATGATTTATTTAAAATAACGGACACCTGCAATATGATAAAAATTTTGTAATTTTTTACGTTCATGGATTCCGGACAAAATCATCAGTCATAATGGAAAAGGATTTATTCAGCCAGGCCACGGCCGATCTCAGAAAGGCCATCATCATCGGGGCTTCATCAGGGATAGGAAAGGAATTAGCAATGATCCTTATCTCAAAAGGATATAAGGTTGGTATTACCGGCCGGCGCGAGGAACTGCTGAAAGCCATGCAGGAAACCAATCCCTCAATGATCAGCTACAGGAGTTTTGACATCACGGATCTCTCCAAGACCACACGGTCTATCGAATCACTGATCAAGGAGCTGGGAGGGCTTGATCTGCTGGTTGTGAGCGCCGGTGTGGGATTTATAACCGAAGATCTTGACATAGGGCCACAGCTCGAAACAATCGCCACCAATGTGACCGCATTCACCGATATCATGTCATTCGGTTTTATCTATTTCAGGAAAAAAAAGACAGGTCACCTGGTTGGCCTGACTTCTATCGCTGCATTGAGAGGTAACAAATCCGCACCTTCTTATAATGCCTCAAAAGCGTACCAGGTCAATTACTTGGAAGGATTGAGGCAAAAAGCGAGGGACCTGCAGTTGCCGATTGCCGTTACTGATATACGGCCGGGGTTTGTCCGGACAGATATGGCCAAAAGTGATAATCTTTTCTGGGTAGCCAGTCCGGAAAAGGCAGCAGGGCAGATTTACAAAGCTATCAGGAAGAAGAAAAGGGTTGCATATGTTACCAGACGCTGGTGGATCTATGCTTTACTGGTAAGGCTTGCCCCCCGGTGGATGTATGAAAGATTCTGACAGGAACCAGCCCAACACTTACCGAGGGATTCCAGGGCAGTTCCTACTCAATGATCCCCAACTTATAACAGAACGTTTATACATAAAAAAACAATTATGGATTTCCAATCAATCAAGACCAAATGTGTGCATGCAGGCACACTGGCGGAGGTGCCGTCACAAGGTACCAACAGTCCAATCTACACTTCCACATCATATTCCTACCTTGACCGCGGGGAAGTGGTTTATCCCAGATATTTTAATATACCAAACGCGGAAGCTGTGGCTGCCAAGATCGCAGCCCTGGAGAATACCCGCGCGGGCCTGGTGCTCAGTTCGGGCATGGCAGCAATAAGCAGTACCCTCCTGGCAATGCTGAAGACGGGTGATCATGCACTCTTCCAGAAGGGTCTGTACGGAGGCACCTTTAATATGGTCTCACGGGAACTGGAACGTTTTGGCATCAGTCATACGATCGTCAGTGAAAACAATCCGGAGACATTTGAAAAAGAGATACGCAGCGGGACGCGCCTTGTCTATATCGAGACACCATCCAATCCCCTGCTGTCAATTACTGATATAGCAGCTATCGTCCACATTGCACGGAAACATAACCTGATATCAGTGATCGACAACACCTTTGCATCTCCGGTCAACCAGAATCCTGCGGACCTGGGTATTGATATTGTCCTTCATAGCGCCACCAAGTATCTGGGTGGCCACCATGATATCTGCGCAGGCGCCGTAGCCGGTCCTTCTGAACTTATTGAACGGATAAAGCATATGGCTGTCAGCCTGGGAGGAAGCCTTAATGCCCAGACCTGTTACCTTCTCGAAAGAAGCATGAAAACCCTGTTCGTCAGGGTTGAAGCACAGAATTCAAATGCAGGACGGCTGGCACGGTGGCTATGTGAACAGCCAGGTATCGGTAAGGTCAACTATCCCGGATTGGAACGGCATCCAGGGCATGAGACAGCCAAAAAACAAATGAAAGGATTCGGGGGTATGCTGTCTTTTGAACTGGCCAAGGCAGATCCCATCCAGTTCCAGAAAAAGCTGAAACTTATAAGACCTTCCGTGAGCCTGGGTGGTGTGGATACCATTATATGCTCATCCGTACTTACCTCACACAGGCATCTTACTGCTGAGGAAAGGAAGAAGGAAGGAATAACAGAGCAACTCCTCAGGTTATCTGTTGGCATTGAGGATGTCAATGACCTTATGGAGGACCTGGGGCAGGCACTGGGATAGAACCCGGGATCAGACCTTAATAGCCAAAATAATTCACTATCTTCACAACAAATTTGTATTGATGCCTCTGAATATTGAAGAAGTGGATCTTGACAAGTTCATTGTGGTCGGTGACAGGGTGCTGATAAAGCCAAAATCACCGCAGGAGAAGACCAAGACAGGGTTATACCTGCCGCCTGGCGTACAGGAAAACGAAAAGATCCACAGCGGTTATGTCCTGAAAGTAGGTCCCGGTTATCCTATTCCGGCTGTCAACGAGATTGATGAACCATGGAAAGACAAGAGTGAAGACGTCAAATATGTACCCCTGCAGCCTAAAGTAGGGGATCTGGCTGTTTATCTTCAGAAAAGCGGATGGGAGATAGAATTCAACAAGGAAAGCTATGTGATCATCCCTCATTCAGCCATCCTTCTGCTAATAAGGGATTCAGGACTCTTCAAATAATCATATCCTTCATTGTGCTTCCTGCTGTCCTGACAGGTTGTTTCTCATCAACTCAAGGTATCTTATGCTTTCTGCCTGGTCTCTGCATCCGACAACTCCGAACAGGTAGTTCTGTACGACCAGAACAGTGATGCCCCCGTTATAAGGATCTTTTACCAGGAAAGGTTCTGAAGGCAGCGGATCGATCGTTTGCCCGATAAAAGCAAGGTACTGCCCGATCATTGTTTTAATATCATTCTCCTGCTTTCCATGGATAATAAAAAGGTAAAAAAAACCTTCATTTGAATATTCAGCAGTGAATGCAGACCCAAGAAAATCAAAACCCAGGAAATTCCTGGAGATGAAATGTTCAGAATGTTCAACCATATTCGAATCCGGAAAGAGCTGTAATTCTCCGGGCCAGTGATATTCCTGGCCAAGGTTTTCTGCTATCTCACCGGCTATCAGTCTGATAGCGGTACCTGTATCCTTATTTTTACCGACCAAACAGATCTTGACATAATAGTTGCCTGCCAGGAAATTCAATATCCCTTCGGAGGCATATCCTTCCGTGCCGATATCAATAAAGCTGTAATCAGTGTTCCGTTCAGAAGCGTATATTCCGAACGCATTCTCCGGTGTGCTGTGCCGGTAAAGTTCCACACGCACTATATTATGACCCTGCTGGTATTCTGCGAGATTAAGATCGACGAAATCATAGCTGAGATAGGCACCTGCGGCACCGTCAATAAAATCCCAGAGATCATCAGGCTGATAAATCCTTTGACTGACAGTTAGTTTCCAGCCGCTGATTTCAGGGAAGAGCTCTTTGCCTGTGTTTCCTTTATCTGCAGGGATTATGCCTGCAAGGACAGGGGCCAGAATGATGAGGCATATTGCCAATATATTCATGGTACATCCGTTGAATTATCTGCTGCAACAGCTATACATGCCACGCTAACTGATACGGCTCATCAGTTCAAGGCAGGCACGGACAGTATGGTAGGGGCACTTCCAGAATCCCACCTTATCTAAGGTAATATAAGGTTTTCCCTGCCTGTCAATCCTGAAATGCCATTCACCGTTCACCCGGTCTATAAAAAATCTGTTTATAAAATCCCACATCTCACTGACCATTGCTGCAAAACGCTGATCACCATTTATCTCCCAGGCATTAAGAAAACCAACGAGTGCCTCCACGTGACACCACCACTCCTTGTCATAATTGGTTGTCTTTTCAGGGTTCCTTTCATAAACCAGTCCGCCTGTCTCATCAGTACCGGTTTTAATTACCGATTCAGCGATCTTTACTGAGATCTCTTCTGCCTGAACAATGAGGGAGTGGTTATCAAGCAACCTGGCAGTTTCGAGAAGCAGCCATGCAGTTTCAATATCATGTCCGGGTGAGATACGGTCAGATTTTAGGTGCCACTCTTCATCGAAAAACAGATAAAAATTTCCCCTGTCGGGTGCGAGAAACCGGTCAGTGAACAAGGAAGCAAGCGCTGATAATTTATCCCTCAGTTCCTTATCGGGCCATACCTGCAGCAATCCGGTATAAGCCTCAAGAAGGTGGAGATGGGTATTGAGCGTCTTCTTTTCATTCTCATCAATATTACTGAGCCGTTGATCGTCAATCATCTGCCATTCCCTGGTAAAAGCTTCCAGGTAGCCTCCGTGAACCGGATCAAAACTGTACTTCTCGATAAGCCGGTACAATCTGATGGCCTTATCAAGCACTTTCCTGTTCCCGCTGGCTTTGAAATATTCTGAGAAAGCATAAATCACGAATGCAATGGCATATATCTGCTTCTTTGTTTCCAGGGGGGTTCCTGAATAATCCAGCTTCCAGTATATTCCACCATACTCCCTGTCAAGGAAATGGGAAATGATGTACTCATATGCCCTGTCAGCCAGTGCAAGTAATTCCTTATTACCCAGGTTTCTGTATGTTGCCGAGAATGTCCAGAGAATTCTTGCATTCAGAATGGCTCCTTTGGGTGCTGACGGATCGGCTTTCCCATCGAATGAGAGCCTGCCGTAAAACCCACCCTTTTCCCTGTCGATCGTCCTGTTCATCCAGAAGGGAAGTATATTATCCAGCAATTCTTTCCTGAAAGCCTCCTTAACAGCTATTAATTGTGGATTCATGAGATATAAATTAACCCGGACAGTGCAATACATATTTCAGTCCTGGGATATTATATGCTTATTTATTAAATAATGAATCTGATAATAAAATTAAACATACTCCGGGATATTCCGGTTTTAAAGGTTGAATTTTTCCAGTCTCCGGTAAAGGGCACCTCTTGTCAGCCCAAGTTCAGCAGCTGCTTTGGACACATTACCGCCATGCTTTATCATGCAGGACCGGACAGCCCTTTTCTCAAGTTCTTCCAGGTTAAAGGTGCTGTCCTCCGCCGGAATAGTTGAATCCGTTTCCGGGAGATGGAAATCCGTTGCTGTGAGTGTCCTGCTCCCGCACATGATAACCGCCCTCTCAACAGTATGCTGCAATTCACGGACATTCCCCGGCCAGCTGTACTTCATGAGCTTTGATAATGCACTACCGGCCAGTTTAAGACTTTCCTTCCTGTATTTTTTCATAAATTTTTCAAGGAAATGGTCTACCAGGACGGGTATATCTATGCCCCGGTCCCGCAGAGGGGGCACAACTATTTCAACGGTATTGATCCTGTACAGCAGATCTTTCCTGAAAGTTCCGTCGGAGACCATACGGACAAGCGGCATATTGCTGGCGGAGATCAGCCTTATATCCACTTCCACTGCTTTGTTGCTTCCCACGCGAGATATACTCCTGTTTTCCAGCACGGATAAAAGCTTAACCTGGAGGTTTACAGGCAGGTTACCTATTTCATCCAGGAAGAGTGTTCCCCCGCTCGCTGCTTCAAATCTGCCAACTCTTTCCTCTGCTGCATCTGTGAATGCACCCCTGACGTGACCGAACAGCTCTGATTCGAACAGGCTGCCCGGGAGTGCTCCAAGATCAACTCCTATAAACACCTCCTGTTTCCTGTTTGAATGTCTGTGGATCTCCCTCGCTACCAATTCTTTACCAGTGCCATTTTCACCCTGTATCAAAACGTTGGCATCTGTGCCGGCCACTTTCCTGATCTGTTCCACCAGTTTTTGCATCAATGGACTTTCGCCGACAAGAGTGCTGAACTGATCATCAATTGCTGAAGCCAGGACTTTCTTCTGGGAGGTGAGATGGTCGACCTGGCGCCTTGATCTGCACAACTTATAAGCCGCATTCACAGACGATAAGAGTTTCTCATTCTGCCAGGGCTTAATGACAAAATCCACAGCACCCTCTTTTATAGCTTCCACTGCCAGGCCCACCTCACCGAATGCGGTGATCATTATTACGCTGACCAGGGGATCTGAGGACAGGATTTTCTTCAGCCATATCATTCCTTCCTGTCCTGTGGTATCACCCTGCCTGAAATTCATATCCAGTAATATGACATCAAAATCCACCTCCGACATCCGGGCTGGTATACCGGTAGGATCCTTCATCGCTATAACCTGGCGGTAATGCTGCTCCAATAATGTTTGTAATGCCAGGATAATATAAGGATCATCATCCACTACAAGTATCTTACCGGGACTCTGGCTGTACATAATAAAAAAATACTGTACAAAGATGTCCATTTTTGGACAATAAATCATCCAAAAACAAGTAAAAATCAATGGACCGCATCCTGCCGGATAAAGGTTTCCTTTTTCTGATTTTAAAAAGCAAGTCTTATTTTTGCAGTATGTCACCCATACAGCAAAGATACAGGAAACAATCTCCCCGGATACTTATTATCTATCTGATATTCTTACTGATACTGCTGGCAATCGTGATCTTATGGAATACTATTCTTGATTTTTTTGCTACTTTTTCGATTTCTGCCGAATGATATTTCCCACTTCCTGTCATTAAAGGATAAATCACAAAAGTTGATTTGGCCGAATCATGAAACAGACCGGTTCGGGAAAGGCCATCCCGGATGCAGGTCAATTTATTAACTTAAAAATCAATCATTATGAAAACTTGCGTTTTTGAGAATCAATTTTTTCAGCCTGTAACTCTCGCCCAGCAAAGGGAGATACAGGGAGGATGTATCATCCTGGGTCTTATATGTGTTGCGATTGTCGGGGCAGCTGCGACCGAGATCTTTAGCGACTGGGATAATTTCAAAGCTGGTCTGGCGGGAAAAGCGGAGATAAAACAGTAATGCCCTGCCCGGACAGTATGATCACGGGCAAAAAGAATCTTTTTTCCAAATCATTTCGCTTTAATTAAAATTTTAAAATCATGAAAACCATGAATGTTTCTCTTTCCGTGTTTAGTCCTTTGACGGATGCTGAGTTAATCAACAACAGCGGTGGCGGTTTTGCTTATGATGTCGGGCGTTGTGCGAGATTTTTAGGAATACTCATGACGAACCCGCCAACATTGGGAGGAGCTATAGCCATTGCTGACTGGTGCTGCACGACGGTTCTCAATAAGGAATAAACAATCTTTCAAATGAGATGCCCTGCCGCCGGCAGGGCATCCTTTTAACTCATAATAACCGAAAAAATGAAAACACGAAAGCTCCTGGTAAATATTGCCGTGATGATTATCACTTTTATCATCGCATTCCTTGTATTCCACAACTGGGATGCGATCAAGGCTTTTTTCTTCTGAGAAGCCGGACAAGTTAGTTATAACCTATTTATCATCAATTAGTTAACTGATATGGAACCTGTCAGCATGGAAAAAGACAACTGTCATCTCAGGCAGATGGATGAGACAGTTGAGTATTACCTTGGCAGCATCTCTGCCGGCAGCAGGATCATTTATATCTCTATAGTGACAATCTGTTTTCTGGTTCTTATTACCATGTTCTTTATAAAGCTCAGGATTTTTATTTCCGCACAGGGAATAATCAGGCCTGAAGCAGAAAATTCCTGCCTCCGTTCGCTGGCAGCAGGCAAGGTCGACAGGATATTGGTCAGGGAGGGACAGGCCGTTGGTGCAGGAGACACCTTGCTCATGCTTGATTGCAGGCATCTTGAGCATAACCTCGGAATCTGCAGGGAGAGCAAATATGAACTCGAGGCAAAAATCAGGGATATAGAACATATTCATTCCGGCTATCCTGAAAAAATAGTCACTGCCGGGATCAGCTATTCCTACCAACAATTCTCTGACAGTTACAGGGCGGCCAGGATCAGGTATGAAAAGGCCGGCAGGGAAAGGGAAAGACAGGAACGGTTATTTCGTGACAGCCTGATCAGCGAGAAGGATTTTGATGACCTGGTTCATGCTGAAAAGATTCTGAACAATGAAATGGCTGTAATTATCAGTACCTATTATTCCGGGCTTGAGCAACTGTACGACCAGCTGACGGTTGAATACCGTGAAACCATCCTGAAGGAGGAAAGCTTGCTGAAAGAGATCAGCAACAGTTGTATTATCGCACCTGTCAGCGGATATCTTGTTGAATTTTCCGGTATCTATAAGGGCAGCGATATCAACGCGGGTCAGCTGCTTTTAACCATCAGTCCGGATACAAGCCTGGTCGCGGAAATATATCTTCCGCCGTCCGGAGCAGGATATATATTCACCGGGCAGGAAGCAAGAATATTTGTTGATTCGTATAATTACAGGGAATGGGGATCGCTGTCCGCTGTTGTGAAGGAAATATCTTCTGATGTCCTTGTAATAAATGCCAATCCATACTACAGGATAAAATGTGCAATGACCGATGATATGCTCAGGTTAAAAAATGGTACTGCAGGCCGGCTCAGGCAGGGCATGACTTTCAGGGCCAGATTGTTCCTGAACAAAAGAACCCTGATGCAGATAATTTTTGACCGGGTGGAGAAATGGATATTACCTGGTCCGAAAGCTAAATGATGACCGGAATGAAACAAAGAACCTGTATCCGGCAACATGATATGACTGACTGCGGAGCAGCATGCCTGGCTTCCGTTGCAGGGTTTTATGGTCTGCATTTATCTGTTCCCCGGATAAGACAGTATACCTCTACGGACAGGAACGGTACAAACTTGCTGGGCATGACCGAAGCAGCTGAAAAGCTGGGTCTTGAAGCCAGGGCAGTGAGGGGCACAAATGAAAGTATCCCGCATATTCCTGTGCCGGCGATAGCACATCTGAACCTGCCCGGCGGACTGCGCCATTTTGTTGTGCTTTACAGGATCACCCCATCAGGGATGATTGTCATGGATCCTCAGACAGGCAAAAAACGAAGGATGACTAAAGATGAGTTCATTAAGACCTGGTCGGGTATACTGATACTGATCAGTCCGTCTTCAAATTTCAGTAAAGGCAACTTCAGGCAATCCATCTTTTCACGTTTCATGCGGCTGATAAGACCTCACAGGCATATCCTCATCCAGGCAACAGCCGGCGCATTCATTTACAGTCTGCTCGGGCTCAGCTCCTCCATTTATGTCCAGAAGATTATCGACCTGGTTCTTGTCGATCATAACCTGGGACTACTCAGGATGATGAGCCTGTTAATGCTTGCTATCCTGCTTGCCCGGTTGTTCATTGGCATTTACAAAAACCTGTTCATGCTGAAAACCGGTCAGAAGATCGATGCCACATTGATCATTGGGTATTTTAAACATCTGATGAAGCTGCCCCAGCAATTTTTCGATTCTATGAGAACAGGTGAGTTAATATCAAGGGTCAATGATGCCGTCAAGATCCGCCTGTTTATCAATGATATATCCTTCAACCTGCTGTTGAACTGTCTATCACTTTTTCTGACATTGACCATCATAACCGTAATATCATGGAAAATGGCCCTGATGGCATTTTCGATGCTTCCCGTCTATGCACTCTTTTACCTGGTCATCAACAGGCAAAACAGGAAATACCTGAGGAAAGTGATGGAACAGGCAGCAGATCTTGAATCACACTTTGTCGAAAGTATTGGTCAGCAGAAGACTATAAAACAACTGGGTCTGCAGGTATTTGCCAATGACCGGGTGGAAACCAGGTTTCTACGCATGCTTGAATCCATTTATCAAACAGGTCGTACTATTATTTTCTCTGACCAGTTAACCATGTTGCTTTCAGGTATTTTCACTGTCATTCTTTTCATGGCAGGTTCAAATATGGTCATGAATAGGGATCTGACCCCCGGTGAACTGATGTCCTTATACACCTTATCGGGGTACATGATACAACCTCTCAATCAGCTGCTGAATGCCAACAGGAATATCCAGGATGCATTTATAGCCGCCGACAGGCTGTTCCAGATCGTGGAACTTGATGAGGAGGACAACAGCCTGCCCTTGCTGCCCCTCATCGGTAACAGACTGGGAGACATTGAGTTTCAGAAAGTATCCTTCAGGTATGGAACCCGTGATTATCTTTTCTATGACCTGGATTGCTTTATACCTTACCGGTCTTTCACAACCATCTCAGGGAAAAGCGGCAGCGGCAAATCCACCCTTATCAGTCTTATCCAGAAGATCTATCCGCTGAACTCAGGAAAGATCCTCATCGGCAAGCAAAACATATCCATGGTCAGCCCTGCATCCTTACGCGCCTTCATAGCTTCGGTGCCCCAAAATACAGAATTGTTCACAGGATCGGTGCTGGAAAACATAACTATGTTCAGGTACCCGGTTGACCAGGAAAGGTTTTTCATGATTTCTGAACAACTTGGGCTCCGGGAAATTTATGATGCCCTTCCTGAAGGATACAACGCCATAATTGGAGAACATGGCATTATTCTCTCCGGGGGTGAAAGACAAAAAATTGCACTGGCACGAGCCTTATATCCTGACCCGGAATTTCTTTTCCTTGATGAATCGACTGCTGCAATGGATCCTGTCTCTGAACATACAGCACTGGAAGCCATCAAACATTTTCATCATTCGGGGAAAACAGTGGTCATGATCAGTCATCATTCCAAAAACCTCGCATTGGCAGAACATTCAATCATTCTGGATAAATATTCAAACGGTACAGATAATATTAATCAAATGAGGTATAAAGCAGGGGGATAGAAAATTCAGAATCCCCCGGAAAGAAGCAGATATTGTAATGATTAGAAATTGTTATAATTTCATATCCAATAAAAGATCACCACATGAATTACAATACGCGACCATATTATCCGACTGTCTTACAGCTTCTTGGTTTGTTCTTGATTTATATCGCTTTTGCGATCCCTATCATAATTGCCATCCTGGGTACTTTTACCCTGCTGGATTATGAAAACCAATCGTTGTCCAACATGATCGCATATACGGCAACCGGCGCATTTACCCTGTGGTATGCCTGGAAGAAAAAAGTCAGGCTCGAAAATGACCGGAAGGTGTTTCTGTTCGGAAAAGTTAACTGGCCGGTGTATGTTATCCTCATTCCCGCCATCCTGTCAGCCGGTATGTTTACCGATCCTGTCAGTGTACTCATACCCATTCCTGATTTCATTCGAAATCTTTTTGACACTCTCAGCCAGAATGATATTTGTACTTTCCTTACGGTATGCATCTTCGGGCCTGTTTTCGAAGAATTGTTTTTCAGGGGAATAGTGTTAAACGGATTCCTCAAACTATTTAACCCCTGGAAAGCTATTATTTTGTCCGCCTTGTTTTTTGGTTTGTTTCATCTGAATCCCTGGCAATTTTTTGCTGCCTTCATAGTGGGAATAGTTATAGGTTATGTTTACTGGAAGACCAGATCACTACTCCCCTGCCTGTATTCACACTGGCTCAATAATACCCTTTACTGGTTATTATCGGTATTGGTTTTACCGGACAAGGATAATTTTTCAGATCTTTTTCCCAGTCAGGGATGGTACTATGGCATAGTTTTCCTTTCGCTTTTTGTGCTTTTATTAAGTTTTTACCTGCTAAGATCCTTCTTGGAAAGGATCTCCCCAGGGACAGAACAGGAAACCTTAGAAGTGAGTAATGAGTAGTGAGGAGTGAGTAGGAAGAAGGCTGCTAGCCTGTAGGCTATTAGACTGTTAGACCCTTGATGAACCAACGAGAAGTTTTTTGCAACCCATCGGATGGCCTGAGGCCATCCGATGGGAACTGAGCACAGCGTGGAGAGGTACGGGAATAACGAGTCAGAAGTCAGATGTCGGAAGTCAGAAGTCGGAAGACAGAGATCGAATATTCCCTTTTCCACTTAATCGCTTAACCGTATCAACTTGGAACCCTGTGGTCCCCGGATCAACTATTCCCATATTTTCCTATTTTTATGTTTCTGTTTATTTTATGTTGCACAGGTATAAAATAATATTAATGCTAATATCCCTGCCGGGCATTCTGCAAGGATACGCACAGCAATATGGATTCAGTACCTATTCTATCGGGCAGGGGTTACCCCAGTCAGAAGTGCTCACCCTTGTCCAGGATCAACGTGGAAGCATATGGATAGGTACTAACGGCGGGGGCCTGAGCAGGTTCAATGGCAGGACCTTTGAAACCTTTACTGTTGATGACGGACTGCCTCATAACCAGATAAATACCCTGTTCATTGACAGCAAAGGGATGCTCTGGATAGGTGCAGTTAACGGCTTTTCAAAATACGATGGTCATACCTTTACCAATTATTCAGAAATTATTTCTTCCAGCCCGGTCAATTATGTTCAGATCTATGAAAATACAGACGGCAGTAGCGGGATCATATCACTGGATGAACGTAATGCAATAAGGATACTTAACCTCCGTGACGACAGCATTACTGTTCTTAACAGCAGGTTCACCGGATTGATCAATCAGCAGGTAACTGCCGCTGTTTACCTGCCTGATAATATCCTTTATGTAAATACACTGTCAGGGCTTTTCGAGATTACCGGCAACAGTATAACATATTCAGACCTTAACAAAATACCGGATTTTAAAAACAGGCAGATCATTCCTGCTTACTATGACCAGAATAATACCCTCTGGATAATGGCAGTCAGGGACAGGAATGATGTCGAGGTCTATACGATAAAAGACGGCAACCAGCAGGTATTCAGGGTTCCCGGAACAAACTGGTGGAAGGGGGTGACTAATATTTTCGCTGACAGCCATGACAGGATCTGGTTTGGTAATTATGGACAGGGCATGGCAATGCTTGAGCAGGAAACCGGCCATATCACCTATTTCAGGCAGGCAGACGGCCTGGCCAGTGATTTCATCACCAGTTTCCTTGAAGACAATGAAGGTAATATATGGTTTGGGACCATAGGTGGCGGACTGATGAAATACAGTGAAAGGAGTTTTATTGCATATAATTTCAGGTCTGTCATAGGTGATGATGTGGTACGTGCAATCTACCAGGATCAAAATGATAATTACTGGTTCAGCCTTGCAGCCGGAGGTATCGTCCGTTATGATGGAAACTGGTTCATCCCATACTCAAAAGACAATTACCCGGGTATAAATAACGTGAGGGCATTTGTCCCGTTACCTGGTGACAGGTTATTACTGGCATCATTCAATGGCCTCTTCGTATACGATCATGGGAACATAAGGCAGGCCGATCATTTATACCGGCTTCCCTTTATGAATTTTTCAGATGCCCTGCTTGATGCTGATACCCTGTGGCTATCAACCTTTAATGCAGGCGTTGTAAAAATCGTGAATAAATGTTATGAATTTTTCAATCTGCAGAACAACATGCTTCAGAGCAATATTGTCAATGACCTGTATAAAGACACTTACGGCAGAATCTGGTTCTGCACAAACAATGGCATTGCTGTTTTTGATAAAGGTGACATAAAACGATATACCGTCAAAGAAGGACTTAACAGCAGTACCATCCTGGATATTACCCAGGATCATTCGGGAAGGTTCTGGATCGCAAGTTATTACGGGGGCCTTAATGTTCTGAACAATGATTTATTCAGTTATTTTACACATGCTGATGGTCTTACCTCAAACAATATCTATTCTGTCCTGACAGATGCCGAAGGAAACATATGGGCCGGCACCCAGAACGGAGTAGACAGGATAGCCCTGGATAGCACCGGCCATATAACAGGGATAAAGAACTACGGAGTCTATGACGGTTTTACAGGTATTGAATGCAACGGACAGGCAAATTTTATTGACCATGCTGACAGGCTCTGGTTCGGGACTGTGAACGGGGCCATGAGGTATGACCCGGGCTCCCGCAAAAGGAATCTCAAGCCTCCCATAACACATATCACCGGCTTAAAGCTGTTCTTTGAAAAAGTGAACTGGAGGGATAAAAGCTATGCCAGGTATTGTTCTGGGGTATCTCCCTGGTTTCCCCTTCCTGATAACCTGAGGTGCCCATACAATCTCAACCACCTGTCTTTTGAATTTGAAGCCATCAGTTACCAGGTTCCTGAAAAGGTTAACTGCCAGTGGAAGCTGGAAGGGCTTGACCAGGATTGGTCTCCGGTAACTACTATAACTACGGCTGTTTATCCGAACATACCTCCTGGTCATTATATTTTTAAGGTAAGGGCAATGAATAATGATGGGATATGGAATAACGAACCTGCAGAATTTCATTTCAGCATCAGGCCACCCTGGTGGAACACCTGGTGGTTCTATACGATTATCACCCTCCTGGTACTGATCGTCCTTTCCATCGTTATCAGACTAAGGATAAGGGCAATAAAAATAAGACAACAGGAACTTGAAAGGACAGTGATTGATAAAACCGCTGAAGTGACCAGGCAACGGGATGAAATAGCCAGGCAGAATGTGTTACAGGAACAGCAGAAAGAAGAAATTCTTACACAAAGTGAAAGACTGCTGGCAGCATATAATAACCTTGAAAAACTAAGTGAGATTGGTAAAATCATCACATCACAATTATCGGTCGAGAATATCATTAATACTGTCTATGATTCCATAAATAACCTGATGGATGCCACTGTCTTTGGTATTGGTATTATAAACGAAAGAAAAAAGACCATTGAGTTCAGGGGGGTCAAGGAAAAAGGTGTAACCCTCGACTTCCTGAGCTTCTCACTTGATGATGAGCTTAGATTATCCACATATTGTGTCAGGGAAAAGGCTGAAGTGTTCATTAATGATTTTGAAAATGAATTTCATAAATACCTTCCTGCGATAACCCCTGCCGGCGCATCGGGCAACTCCTCTTCCATAATTTACCTGCCTTTGATTATCGACAGCAACGTCAGGGGAGTTATTACTGTCCAGAGCTTCAGGAAAAATGCGTATACAGAGTATCACAGGAATATTCTCAGGAATCTTGCCGTTTATACAAAGATCGCCCTTGAAAACGCATCCTCCTATCAACAGATCGAAGAGCAATCCAGGTACCTGAAAAATGCAAATCAGAATATAAGGAAGCAGAAACAAAAAATTGAACTGGCTAACAAGGAACTGATCGAGCTGAATAATGAAAAGAATCATCTGATCGGCATCGTCGCCCACGACCTGAGGAATCCGCTGACCAGCTCGCTCAGCGTGGCAGATACACTGGGAAAACATTCAAAGAACCTTGGCCACGAGGAACAGGAAAGTCTGTCCTTCCTCATGAACGCATTGGAGAGGATGGATAAGATGATATCTAAAATACTGAATATCAGTTTGATAGAGCAAAAAAGAATAAGCCTGAATTGTGAAAAGATCAATTTTGGAAGCATTGCCCGGGAAGTGTACTTAAACCTCAGGGAGTCGGCAGACAAAAAAAGGATTGCACTTCATCTTGAGACCATAGATATTTTCGGGATAGCGGACCGGAACTTCCTCATACAGGTTTTTGAGAACCTGCTGTCAAACGCCATAAAATTTTCACCTCCAGAGAAAAATGTCTGGATCAGGGTTGAGGATCATAACAAAGATGTAAGGGTAAGTTTTACCGATGAAGGTCCCGGATTATCGGCAGATGATATGAAAAAAATATTCAATAAATATCAGAAGCTCAGTGCAAGGCCCACTGCGGGGGAACAATCGACAGGATTGGGATTATCCATCGTCCGGAAATATGTAGACGCCATGGGAGGGAAAGTCTGGTGCGAAAGCCGGCCAGGGGAAGGATCGGATTTTATTGTTTCCTTCAAAAAAGCCGGTTCATAAGGTATTTCAGATAACATCTATAAATACTGCAACAGCGAGTAAAAAATCTGTTGCCAGCACTGTAATAACATTGCTCCCCAGGGCAGTAATAAGTTTGGCAGTGTCATTACCAAATTTAATGGCAGTGATGCTCGCTTTTACTGCCAGCGGAAGAGGTAAAAGAGCGAGGTATATCCAGAAAGAAGAAATACCTATTATCGGGCACAGGACGATAATCACGAAGGTAAGCAGCATTCCGGCAGCATAGACATAGGAAGCCCTTTTCCATCCAAGAATAATAACCAGATGTCTCCTCCCGCCAAGCTTATCTGCTTCTATATCAGGGAACTGGTTTATGAATAACAGCAACGACGTTAGAATGCCGGGTGGTATGGATACCCAGATAACCTCTTCAGGCAACAGTTTTGTGAGGGGCATTCCGGGTGAGGCAGTCATTGCAATATAAGCACCAATGACAACCAGGGTTCCCAGGGCAAGGCCTGCAAACATTTCTCCCATGAAATGTTTTGCCAGGAAATTCGTGTAAAACAAAATTGAGAACAGGCCGGTCAGCGATATGACAATAATGATCCAGTGGGCTATAATAGTGAAATACATGCCGATAGCAAAAGCAACGAGCAGGCTGCAGATCCCGACAATACGAACAGCCCCCGGTTTTGTCTTTCCGCCGGTGATCATCCCGCTGCCACCGCTGAAAGGAGTACGTTTTGTATAAAAGTCAATCTTTGTCTTAAAATCCGAATATTCATTGAACAGGTTTACCGAAACATGGGACAAAACCACACCTATAATCAGCAGAATGGCATGAAAGAAGCTGAACGACTGTCCCGGTGTAGAAGGATATTTAAGAGAGAATGCCAGGCCGATGATAACCAGGAAAACTGCCAGCACGAGGAAGTTCGCCCGTATCTGGGCCATCCATATCTTAAAGTTGCTCATAGTTAAAAATCTTTTCTGGGATTATCCATGGGTGGTCAAACATAGATAAAAAATATCAAAATCCTTTATGTGCTAATACTATTTAGTCTAAATAATTGGATAATTTTCATAAATTTCCTTACTTGCATGCCAGAAACCGGTACACCATGGAAAACAAAAAAATCACTTTTAAAAGTAAATACCAGCAAAAGAAGTATCATTTGCCGGTGATAGGACATTTCAGTGACCGGAGTGTGCAGTTCAAATCGATTCTGGAAGCATCCCGGGCAACGGGCATTCATCCAACGCTGATCTTTGAGGCCTGCATCGGCAAGATCTTCAAAGCCAAGAATACACACTGGGAGTATGTCAAGGGCAACCATTATATCAAGTACAAGGCTTACTATATCAATGCCCAGGAAAGCTATACCCGTTTTGTCAGTTTCAACGGATAAAGCAGCATTTAATACGCAATTACTTATTCTTTATTGTTATCCCCGGCCATTCATCCGTACGGAATGGTGAGGCCGGCAAGCCTTCCATATTATAAAGGTTCGCATCATCGGGATTATCAGCCCATGCATACCTGACTGCGACAGGTTGAGCGACCATATCACTGTGGACAGTTATCTTATTATTTTTAACAGATGCTTCTGCCCAGTAAAATTTCCTGTCTGCACCGGCTACTGCAAATCCTTTGACATAACCGTACCTGTCATGTGCAACCAGCCCGCTTCCTGTCTGACTGAATGAAAGAATGACGTCAGAACCCTGAACAGCCATATCCTTGTACACCGGCCCCGAATAAACAATATCCCTTCCATAGGAAACCTTCAGGGCAGATAATGCCAGTCGCTTACCCACATCCTGTTTATTCTTCGGATGGATATCATTCGCATCTCCAATATCAGTGATCACAGCCATTCCTGTTTTTGGCAGTGACAGTGTCAATGATTGCGCCTCACGCAGCTCAGCCCATTCACTCTCTCCCGGCATCTCTCTGGCAGCCATATAGTTGGCTAGTTGCACAAAGAAGAAGGCCAGGTCAGGGTTCTGCCATTGTTTTCTCCAGTCATTGATCAGCAGCGGGAAAAGTGTCCGGTACTGATAAGCCCTGTCGGCATTGGATTCTCCCTGGTACCATATGGCACCACTTACAGCAAAGTTTAAAAACGGATGGATCATACCATTATACAACAGGGTGGGATTACTGTTTGGCCCGACAAAATTCTGGACATTAAGGTTCAGCCCTTCGGGATCGATACGGTATTTCCAGGTACCAGCCAGGCTGGCTGTATAGGTTCCTGATGTTATCTTCAGTTCTTCCGGTTTGCCATATATTCCACCACCACCACCAGTATCTTCTACACGGACGGTGACAACATTTTTCCCCGGCTTCAAATATTCAGGTGGTACCTTATATATCCTTGGCTTATTGTAGGATTGATTCATATCACCGACTTTTTTACCATTAACCCAGGTTACATCAGAATCGTCTATTGGTCCCAGTTCAAGTGTGATCCCGCTGGCAGCAATGTCGGGGGCAAGCTCAAATACCTTTCTGAACCATACGACACCATCGAGTCCATCCAGACCTGGCTGTTGTTCCCATAATCTGGGCAGGTCCATATCACCCCATCCTGTCTCATCAAGGTCGGGTGCAGCCCATAGTGCTTTCCCATCAACAATTCCCGGGGTTTTACTGCCGTATTTTTCAAGGAGCGTCATGAATGCTTCTTTTCTTTTTGCCATCTCTTGCTCCGGATTATAATTTTTCAGATTGTCAACCTGGACCCTGAAATCTTCCATCTGTCTTATTGATTCTTCGCTGATCCATGTCTCTGCCACCGTCCCGCCCCAGGCAGTGAATAACAAACCAATCGGCACACCTGTCTCTTGATGAATATACCTTCCGAAGAAATAGCCTACAGCAGAAAAATTACTGATGGTTGCAGGGCTGCATTCCTGCCATTCTCCCTGTCCTATATCATCGGCCGGTGCAAACTGAATATTTTGAGGTACATGAAAGAGCCTGATCTCAGGATAGCTGGCAGAGGCAATCTCTTCCTGGGCATTATTTGAAACGCTTACACTCATTTCCATATTTGACTGGCCAGAGCATACCCATACGTCTCCTATCAAAATATTTTCAAGTGTAATGGTATTCTTCCCGGATATTTTCATCTGGTAAGGACCGCCTTCATGCATGGGAGGAAAGGTAACCATCCATCTGCCGTCTGATCCTGCTTTAGCGGTTTTTACCAGCTCCCTGAAGGTGACCGTAACCTTTTCACCCTTGCTGGCCCATCCCCATATTTTGCATTCCGCATCCCGTTGAAGCACCATGTTATTCCCAAGGATCCTGGGCAATTTTACCGCGGCTGAAGCATCAGGCAATAAAAAAAGGAATAAAAAAAACAAACAAAGATTATTGAGTTTCATGGTATTGAGATTAAAAGGTTAAATGATTATCTGTCTATTCTGATCCGATCGCATCAAGCATGGCGACCAGGTTCTCAAGAGGAGTATTGGCCTGAATATTATGCACGGTATTGAAAACAAACCCCCCGTCCTGTCCGAAGATGCGGCAGTTATTCCTGACCTGTCTGCGCACATCATCCGGCGTTCCAAAGGAAAGGACTTTTTGTGTGTCCACCCC
>Ga0172364_10000407_pt1 | contig 30054 bp, 29 predicted proteins | sample LakKivSesite10cm_FD_114545 | JGI IMG/M metagenome (GOLD analysis project Ga0172364, IMG submission 114545) | Sediment microbial communities from Lake Kivu, Rwanda - Sediment site 10cm | ecosystem: Environmental > Aquatic > Freshwater > Lake > Sediment | place: Rwanda: Western Province, Lake...
ATATTTTTTAGCAAATTTTTCATTGTTTTCTTCTTCGCCTTTAAAAAATCGTAAATTTTCTAGAATTTCAATTTTATCACCTAGTAAGTATCTATGTTCGTAAATTTTACAAGACCGATCGCTAAAATTTAAACCTAATTTTTGAGCTAAATATTCTGCCTGGGGTCTCAAACGTAAATCTTCTACAACTTTTCCTTCTGGTCGATTAGCATGGCCAATCAAATATAATTTCTTAGCTGGCTCAAGATATTTTAAAGTTTCAAATACTGCATCCAAACGAAAAGTATCGACAACTGTTCCTCCTTTGATTGGCACATCGAAATCTAAACGGACTAGAATTTTTTTATTTCTAGGATCTAATTTTCTCAGTGATTCCATATTAAGCGAAAATTTTTCCCGCTATGTACTTAACCAAAAGTGCTAAACGAGCTGAATAGCCCATTTCATTATCATAATAAGCTACTATTCTTATTAAATTTCCATCAATTACTTGAATCAATTCCAAATCAACAATCGCTGCTGCTTCATTACCTCGAAAGTCAGAAGAAACTAAAGGTTCTGAAATTACTTCTAGTGCCCCTTCTAAAGTATTATCTTTGGCATATTTTCTAAATATTTCTTGTAATTCTTCCTTTGAGGTTCTCTTTTTTGTTACTGCTACAAAATCCAAAACCGAAACTGTTGGTGTAGGCACTCTAAATGAATAACCATCCATTTTGTCTTTAAGTGTGGGAATGATTCGTGAAGTTGCAACTGTGGCACCACTTGATGTAGGAATAATTGATTGTAAAGCTGATCTCCCTCGACGAAAATCTTTATGAGGTGCGTCTTGCAACATTTGATCCATAGTAAATGAATGGATAGTATTCATAACTGCTTTTTCTAAACCAATTTCATCTTCTAAAATTTTAGCCACTGGGATCAGACAATTAGTAGTACAAGAAGCCATAGAAAAAACTTTATCTTCTTTGGAGAGATCTTTTTCATTAATGCCATAAACAATGGTTTTCATTTCTTTTTCACCTTTATAGGGAGCAGAAATGAGAACCATTTTGGCACCCGCCTTGATATGTCTCTCGGCTAAATCATATTCTACAAATCTGCCGGTTGATTCAATCACTAAATCAATATTTTCTTTTGACCAAGGTAATTTCTCTGGTTCTGGTTCAGCAAAAACCTTTATCACTTTATTATCAACAACTAGATTTCCATTTTTAATTTCGATCTTCCCTTCAAATTTGCCATAAGTAGAATCATAAGTTAGTAGATAAACTAAATTGTCAACCGGCACTAAATCATTGATTGCTTCTGGCAATAAACCTAATTTATAGGCAGAACGGAAAAAAGTTCTACCAATCCTACCAAATCCATTAATAGCAAATTTCATAATTATAAATTTAGTTTCTAAAATCTGTTCATTGCGATTTATTTTGAAATTTCTTTAGTTTGTTTACAAATTGCCACAAATTCTCTTGGATCCACACTTGCTCCACCTACTAAAAATCCATTAATTCCATCCTTTTTAATAAATTCTGAAATATTATCTGCCTTAACACTGCCGCCATAAAGAACAGGTAAGTTAGTCACAATCTCTTTATTATATAAACTAGATACAAATTGACGAATTAAAAAAATATTTTTTTCCACATAATCAGGATCAGCCGGAATACCGGTACCAATAGCCCAGATTGGTTCATAGGCAATAATTAAATCATCAGCTATTTTTTTAGGAGAAATATTTTTTAAAGCCTCACGTAATTGATCTAAAATAATTTCATTTTTTTTCTTTTTGAAATCTTCTAGACTTTCACCTATGCAAAGGATCGCTTTCAAACCATATTCAAATATTAATCTAAGTTTTTTATTTATTTGTTTATCAGTTTCACCCAAAGCTCGCCTTTCAGAATGACCTACAATTGACAATCTTATCCATTCGTTAATCATTGGCAATGATATTCCACCGGTACATGCTCCTCGTTCATCAGTATGAATGTTCTGCGCTCCCAGTTTAATTGAGGTCAACCTTATAAGAGGATAAAGCGATTCTAAATACGGATATGGCGGACAAATATAAACCTCGAAACCCACTATCGGGATCAAAGAATCTCTGACTCTTTTAACGACTAACTTTGCTTGACGCAAAGAATCGGGATTCATTTTCCAATTGGCAACGATAATTGGTCGCATAGATCTATTATACTTTTAAAATTATTTTTTTTCTATTCCATCCAATTTTAAAATGGCTGAAGCAAGCTTTTCTGGATTATGATAAAGTGGGGATTTCACATCAATTAAATTAGCTTTTTTAATCTTCACTCCTCGATATTCACGCTTGGCTGTAGTAATATTTTCAATCTCTCCTAGATCGGCAATTCGTTTTGTCTTCTTTAAAATCTGATTATTAACCAAACAAATATCAATCATTACCCCTGAATCTAATAATTTATCAATGTGATCTTCGATTGAAAAATCCATGGTTTCACCTCTTTCTTGAGAGATGTTAGCAATATAAATAACTTTGGCTTGAGTTATGTTAACTGCTTCTTTAATGCCAGAAACTAAAAAATTAGGTAAAACACTGGTAAACAAACTACCTGGCCCAATAAGTATTAGGTCTGCTTTTTTTATTTGACGTAAAGCTAAGGGTGAAGCAGATTGTTTTGGCTCAAGCCAAATTTTATTGATATTACTTCTTAATTTAACTACCTTTTCGGGGATGTTAGCTTCTCCTTCGATTTTTTTATTATTTTCTAATTCTGCCCAAAGATGAGCATTGCCCAATGAGGCAGGAATCACTTTTCCTTTTATTTTGAGAATGGATGACGCTGCTTCAGTTGCTTCCTGCAAATTCCTAGACATTTTAAAAATAGCCGTTAAAAGCAAGTTTCCTAAAGAATGACCGATTAGACCTTTTCCTTTTCCAAAACGATAATCAAAAATATGCCGCATAGCCTCTTCTTTTTCTGCCAAAGCCACTAAACAATTTCTGATATCACCCAAAGCAGGCACATTAAATTCTTTGCGCAATCGACCTGTCGAACCACCAGAATCATAAACTGTGACAATAGCTGATAAATTATAAGTATGATTTTTCAAACCTTCCAAAAGTCGCGCCAATCCCGTTCCACCGCCAATTGCTACAATTTTAGGTCCAATTTTTGGCATTTCTTGAGGTTCATAAGCAAGCCATTTAAACCAGGCTTTAAGATATTCTTTTAAATCCATATCTTTCAATTTTAAAAATTTAATTGAGATCAACTATTCTCTTAAATAATTAGGTGCAAATTTTTCCAATATGGCTTCATGCGCTTGCCATTCTAGATCATCATCCAAATTTTTAAGTTCTATTATGCCATATCTTCTTTTTAGCGCTTTTTGGATTAAGAAATCTGCAAAATGAGGGTTTTTAGGCAAGCAAGAGCCATGCAAATAGCAGCCAAATACATTTCCCTGAAATGCGCCTTCAGTTTTATCTTCTCCATTATTGCCACCACCCAAAATTACTTCTCCTAATGGTGTGGCATCCCTACCGAGGAAAGTTTTACCTGAATGATTTTCAAAACCAACAAGAGTTTTGTGTTTGCCAGCAATTTCTAAAAGAGGATTTATTGCTAAGACTACGTTTTGAATCATCCGCCTAGATCCTGCTAAAGTTGTGACATCAATTAAACCTACACCTTTGAGTTCCGGGCCTTGATGCGGCTTATAATAATGACCTAATAATTGATAACCTCCGCAAATTGAAAAAATTACAGCTCCTCCTCTTGCGGTTTCTTTTAGTAACTTACTATTAACCTTAACTAAATCTTTAGAAACAGCAATTTGTTGCTTATCTTGCCCGCCGCCAAAAAAATAAATATCTGCCCAATCAGGATCAATCTGATCACCTAAGGTTACTCCTTTAATTTTTGGTTCAATTCCTCGCCACAAAGCGCGCTTTTTAAGACAGATCACATTGCCATCATCACCATAGGTATTCATCAAATTGTAATAAAGATGCACAATCCTCAATTCCATATCATTCCTCCCAAAATTGTTTTTTACCTAATGTTTTGGTTAATTTCGATCGTAAATCAAGCATAGCAGTATAAGTAGGCAAATAATAAAAATCCTTTTTCAAAACGAAGGTTTCTTTGATTGCTTTTTTGAAATCAGTTGTAATTAAATTTGGTTTATCTAAGCCAGCATATTTTAAACGCAAAGCTAAATCATAGGCTCGGATTCCCGTAATAATTAATTTTTCGGTTTTACCAACAAGTTTCTCAAATTCTACATCCCAGATCCACGAGACATCTGTGCCATCAGCAATTTTATCATTCAAAGCTAGCAAAACATTTTTTGATTCTGGATCTTTAAAAAGAGTACGAATCACCTCATTAGCACCGGTTGGATTTTTTATTAAATAAAAATAAATGAAATTGTTCCCGACTTTAATCTTTTCCATGCGGCCAAAGGCAGCTTCAAAACCATTAAGTGCCTCCTTGATTTTATCTGAGTCAATATTTAAAATTTTCCCAACACTAAAAGCAGCTACAGCATTTAAAATGTTATACAATCCTCCGATCTGTAAATTTATGTTTTTTTCTAGGCTTTGACGCTTAATTGTAAAATGAGAACTCATTGCAGAAAAGCTGATATTTTCTGCCCAAAAGTCAAGAACTGGAGTTTTAAAACCACATTTTATGCACTGATAAATGCCGGCATGAGATAAATAAACTTTTTCATAATCCAATTTTTGCAAACACATAGGACAAAAAATTTGATCTGCGGCGCGAGCAACTTGGGTTTGGAGTTGATTAAGATCACTAAGACCAAAAGATATAACTTTTGCCTTGGCATTTTTTTCTAAAGATGCCACCGAAGGATCCAAAGCATTAAGTACTAAAGTGGAGTCTTGAGATAAATTTTCTACACCTTTTTGCCATTTTTTCCTAATCGTTTCCACTTCGCCATAACGATCTAGCTGATCTCTAAAAAGATTTAAAACTATTAAAATTTTAGGTTGAATTTCCAAAACTAACTCTGGCATGACTGCTTCATCAACTTCCCAAAGCCCCACAGCCTGAGGTAATTTGCCAAAAAATCCAGCTTTTTCTGTAATAGTCGAGGCAATACCTCTTTTTAAATTAGAACCGGCGCGATTATGCAAAACTTTTATAGAATCCTTTGATAAAATCTCTGAAATCATTCTTGAAGTGGTGGTTTTACCATTGGTACCAGTAATAATAATTGAATAATCCAATTTCTTTGCAGCCTGAATAACAAAATTAGCGTCAATCTTTAAAGCAATCAATCCTGGTAAAGCAGTGCCCCCACTAAAATTAAAAATTTTGATTATTCTTCGAATTAACTTAGCAATCCATAAAGCTACAAGCCACCTTACTTTAGACATACCATTATTTTAACACTAAACTATTATCTTCAAATCTTGAATTTTTTTTGATGCAGAAGCTGGTGATAACTTTGAACAAATTTATGGGCTTTTTCATCTAAAGAAACAAATAAAAGCCAATTCTTTTTGACTAAATCTACTAAATAAGGCCATTTAAAGCGATCAAAGGGCAAAGTGGGTTTTTCTGCCTTATGCTTTTTGCCTTTAGTAATACCTACTACAGGAATATCTAAACTATATTTTTTAAAAACACTCTGAGCTATGCGCAATTGATTCAATCCACCATCAATTAAGATTAAATCAGGATATAACCATTCGGAATGTTTAAACCGCCTCTCAAGCATTTCTTTTAAAAGCGCTAAATCACCTTTGCCTTTCTCCAATTTGAATTTTCTAAAATCATCTTTTGAGAATTTACCGAGAATCACATTTCCTTCTGAAAGTTTTCCTAAGAATACAACCATTCCACCTGAACGGGCTTCGCCAAAAATCTGAGCCACATCATAAACTTCTATTTTAATTTTTCTCTTTGATTGGGGAACAGAATCTTCAATAAAATGGAATTTTTTAATCCGCTCAATTGATTTTAAGCGATCGCGAACTGCCGCAGCTTCTTCATATTTTTTGTTAGATGATAGTTTTTTCATCTCTTTCTGCCAGTTTTTTATTAATTTGTCTTTTTTGTTTTTTAAAAATAAAATCATTTCTTTAATCAATTTTTGATAATCTGCTTTGTCAATCGTAGATTCTAAACAAGGCGCCGAACATTTGCCTAAAGAAAAATATAAACAAGGATGCTGATCTTTTTTGGCTTTTAAAAAAAGCATTGGTTTACAGTCGCGATAAGAAAAAATCCCTCGTAAAATCCTAATGGCTTCGCGTAAAGTTTTTCCTTCAGTGAAAGGACCAAAAGAAAGATCTTTAGCTTTTAAATTTAAACTTCTTTCCCGAGAAAATTCGATATAAGGAAAATCACCATTCCTAATCACCAGATATAAAAAGCTTTTATCATCTTTTTCGCGGACGTTATACTTTGGTCTAAAATGTTTGATTAAATCTGCTTCTAAAAGTAAAGCTTCAATTTCTGATTCCGTTGGTTTTAAATCTAAAAAATATGAACCTTCCAAAACATTATAACTTTTCCCTTTCTTCAAAAAGTGAGAGACTAATCTTTTTCTTAAATTAACTGCCTTGCCAATATAGATTGGGATTTTATTTTTAGTCCGAAAAATATAAATCCCCGGAGATTCAGGAATCTTATTTAAATTTGCTGATAATTTCTTAAGAGTAATCATCAAAGACTAAAATAATCCTCCAAAGAGCGAAAATCAACTAATTCTAACTTCCCACTAGATCGATCTTTTATTTCCACTTGATTTTTAGATAGCGTTTTTTCACTGATAATAATTCTTTTGGAACAACCAATTAAATCTGCGTCTGCGAATTTTTCTCCCGGAGAATTTTCGCGATCATCAAATAAAACCGATTTACCAGATTTTTCTAATTTCTCATATACTTTTTCCGCTTCTTTTTTAGCTTCCTCGCCTAAATAAATTAAATAATACTCATATGGTGCTAACTCTCGAGGCCAAATAATACCTTTTTCATCATTATGAGTCTCAACTACAGTGGCTATTAATCTTTCTAGACCAATACCATAACAACCTTCAAAAGGACTAATTTTTTTGCCTTTTTCATTAGTAATGGAAATTTTAAAATCTTTAGAATATTTATCACCCAATTGAAAAATATTACCTACTTCAATTGCTTTTTCTACTTTGAGTTTTCCTGAACATTGAGAACAAGGATCTCCATCTTTAACTTCAGCAATATCAGCAATCAAAGATTTTAATCCTGATTCTCTTTTGGGATTGAAATTCAATAAATGAACATCCTTTTTATTAGCACCAGTAACCAAATTATTACTCTCCCATACTTCATGATCAAAAATGACTTTAACATTTTTCCCTCCACCTTGAGGTTTAGCGAATCCTGGTTCGAATCCCATCTTCTTTATTTTTTCCTCAGGAGCAGGAATGAGTTCTGCAGAGTTTGAAGCCTGAGCTAATTTCCTTTCATTAACTTCTCTATCACCTAAAACCGAAGCAACAATCAGTTCATCCTTTTCATTAACAAAAAATACAATTTTTGCTAAACGATGAGCGTCAAGTTTCAAAAATTTTGCCAAAGCTTCAATAGTTGATGCATTGGGAGTTTTAATTTCTTCTGTATTTTTTTCTTTTTCTTTAATGATTCGATCTTTAAATCTAGCTACTTCTAGATTGGCAGCATAATCACATTTTAAACAGGTAGCAATTCTATCTTCACCAGCTTCTGATTTAACCATAAATTCTTCTGCTTTATTTCCACCCATAGCGCCACTTGAAGACTGGACTACTTTTGCCTCTAAGCCTGCACGTTCAAAAATCTTTAAATAAGCAGATTTAACGATTTGGTAAAACAGATCCAAATCTTTTAGATCACGATGAAAGCTATAACCATCTTGCATGGTGAATTCTTTCAAACGAATCAAACCGCCTCTTGATCTTGGCTCATCTCTAAATTTTGGCTGAATCTGATTAAGGGCTAAAGGTAAATCTCTAAAAGATCGAAGAGTGATTTTAGCAATTAAAGCAGTGTTTTCTTCATGAGTAGGGGCTAAAACATAATCTTCACCAGCTCTATTTTTAAATTTTAAAAGCTCTGAGCCAAAAGATTTGAATCGCCCCGTTTTCTTCCATAAATCGCCTGGCTGCACCATGGGACCTAAAAATGGCAAAAATCCGATTTTTTCTAATTCTTCTTCAATAATTTTGTAAATCTTTTTATAAACTAAAAATCCCAATGGTAAAAACTGATAAATACCAGCTGATAATTTTTGTACAAATCCACCTTTAACTAATAATTTTTCGTGAATAGTTGAAGTCTTGCCTTGGGTCTTTGAAGTTTTTAAAATCTTTGAAGCTAGCATATTATATTAATTTTAAGACATCTTTGACTGTTAGTGCAACAATTAAAAGAATTAAGATGAAAAAGCCAATTAAATGAATGAGGTTTTCAATTTCTGGCGTAGTCGGTTTCCTCCTGATTTTCTCCACAGCTAAAAATAAAGCTTTGCCGCCGTCTAAAGCAGGGAAAGGAATAAAGTTAATAATAGCTAAATTAATGGTCAAAAGAATGGCTAAACGTAATACATAAAGAAAACCTAAGCTTATGGCTTCTTTAGTCACCACATAAACACCAACTGGACCCACTACACCTCCTAGAGGCTTAGCTTTATGAAAAAGGGAAAGAATTAAATTACCGAAAAAGTAAAAAATCAAAACCAAAATGCTGTAAAAATCAACTGCTGCCATTAGGGGAACTGCCCAAAAATGTAATTTAATTTTTGAATAAAAATCAGTAATCTCTAATCCGATCATTCCTCGGCCATCAACTTCAGGAATAAGCCCCTGAAATCCTATTTCTTCATTCTCGCGTTTTATTTTCATCACAAATTCCTTATTGGGATTTCTAGCTGTAAAGGCAGAGAATTCTTGAGCACTACTTATCTTCTGACCATTAATTTCTAAAATAACATCTCCACTCTTAATGCCTAGCTTTGAACCTAAGGAATTATCAGTGACATTTATCACTAACGGGTATTTTTCAGAATATTTTAACCATGAAGAATATTTAGAAGCATCGGCAACCAAAGGAGATCCACCTAAGGAAAAATAAACTACTAAAAGAATATAACCTAGAAATAAATTCATTAACACACCGGCTGTCACTACTTTAAAACGCGACCAAACTGACTTAGCTGCATAACTTTTGCTATCTCGAGCTTTATCTTCACCATGAAGTTTGACATAGCCGCCTAGGGGGATAAGATTCAGAGAATAAATTGTCTCCTTGAGTTTTTTTGACCAAAGTCTAGGAGGAAAACCAAAAGCAAATTCTTCAATCCCTATGCCATTCCTTTTAGCAGCTAGAAAATGACCGGTTTCATGAACAATGACGAACAAGGCAATTAATAAAATAAAGACTATAGGAGTAAGCATTGATTATTTCTTGATCTCTCCTTCTTTAGCACTGGCCAAATCTTCTACTTTTTGATTAAAATCAGTAATTAGTTTGTTAAGCAGTTCTTCTGCTCTATACTTATCGTCTTCACTAATTGATTTCTTCAATTCTTGAGCCTGAATCTTAGCCCAGACAGCTTCCCGTTCCTGACGCAAGACAACCTTTGCTTCTTCCTTTTTTTGATGAAGTAGTTTTACTATTTCCTGTTTGCGTTCTTCGGATAAAGGAAGAAAGTTCAATCTAATTCTTTGACCTTCTTCAATGACAGAACAACCTAAATTACTTTGATTTAAGCCTTGAATAATATCTGTTTTACTGTTCTGATCATAAGGCTCAATTGATAAATTTAAGACATCTATTATCACAATATTAGCCAAAGAATTTAAAGGCACTGATTGTCCATAATAAGGAATTTTCAAATTTTCCACCAAACTAGTCGACGCTCGACCACTATGAAAAGAATTTAGTTCATTTTTAAAATAGTCTAAGGTTTTTTCCATTTTTTTTCTCAGAGAAGAAATTTCGTTATCTACTTGTCCCATATAATCTTTATTCTAGCATATTTCACCTAATTCAAAACGGACAAATCGCTTAATTTGCACATTCTCTTTAATCTTAAGAACGACTTCATGGAGTTTCTCTTTAACTTTAATTTTCTCATCAAAAATCCAATTCTGCTCTAGTAACTCTTTGTTATTTTTAGGGTTCATTGAAGCAATTTGCATCGCTAGTTGATGAGCAAATTCTTTAAAATCAGAATTCCTGGCCACAAAGTCTGTTTCACAATTCAGTTCCAAAATTACACCTATTTTTTGGTTATGGACATAAGCTTCGATAACGCCATTTTTCGCTTCCCGCTCTTTTTTCTTCTCTAACGTGGTTAATCCTTTCCTTTTTAAAATCTCTTTTGCTTTTCTTAAATTACCCTTAGCCTCCTCGAGAGCATTACGACAGTCAATTAATGGTGTTTGTGTTTCTTTACGCAAGGCTACGAGATCATTCATTTTGGGCATAGTAGAATTATTTTTTAGTTTTTTCTTTGAAAGAAAATTTTTTATCAAAAACTCGAGCTAGATTTTCTAAAATTTTCTCTAGACTTAAACGTGACTCATCATTAATGGGAATGGCTAAATCAATTTTATTTATATCTGAGGTAACATCACAAAGTCCAATAATTTTGATTCCTTTGCGTCGGGCTTCTTTAACAGCTGATTTCTCATAAACGGGATCAACTACGATCATAATTTTCGGTAAATCTTTTAGCTCTTTTAAACCAATTAAAACCTTCTCTAAACGTTCCCGATTTTGCTGAATAATTCTTTTTTCTTTTTTGGTCATTTCTCGAAAAGCCCTGGTTTGTTCTTGTTCTTTCAAATCTTCAAATCTTTTTAAGCTCTTTTTTAAAGTCTCAAAATTAGTCAACATTCCACCTAACCACTTTTCAGCCACATAAGGATGGCCTAATTTTTCACCGATAGTTTTAACCAAATCTTTAACCACTATTTTAGTTCCTACCCAGAGAACTAGAGAATCTTTTTCTTTGGCAAGATAATTCTCTACTTTTTTTAACTGTTCTATGGTTTTTTTAAGATCAATAAAAACCATCCTGCTCTCGATCGATTTAACAAATGGTCTAAACGTGGGATGAAGTAAGCTTCTGAGATGACCTAAATTAGCACCCATAGTTTCTAGTTCTTTAACTGTTGGCATTTTTGGCATCTAAAAAATTAATTTCAAGAATTATGACTAAAATAAAGGATTGACAGAGGCAAGTTTAACATATAGAATCGTAAAGTGCAAGCCTGAAAAACTATGAAAAAAGAGAAAAGAGAAAAGCCAAAATTGCATCCTATAAAAATCCACTGTTCTTGTGGTAATGTTTTTCAAACTTTATCTATTAGAGATAAAGATTTAAAAGTGGAAATTTGTTCTCACTGCCATCCATTATATAGTGGCAATCAAAAATTAGTTGATACCACAGGCCAAGTAGAAAAATTTAAAGCTCGATTGGAAAAATCTGCCCAGATTAAATCTCGAAAAAAAAGAAAAATAAGAGAGGATTTATTATGAATTTTGAAAGCTTGGGACAAAAGCTTAATCTTAAAATTGAAGAATTAGAAAAAAATTTAAGTTCACAAATTGGTGATCCTATTTCTCAAGTCAAAGAATTAAGTTTGTTAAAAGAAAAGCAATCTCTCTTGAAGGATTATCTTTTACTTCAAAAAAAAATAGAAGAAACCAAAGCCCTCACTGATTCTGAACTGAAAGAAATGGCAGAAAAAGAATTGGTGGATTTAGAAAGAAAAACCAAAGAAACCAAAACTAAACTTTTTTCTAAACTTTTTGAAGAAGCTCTAGATTTAAAAAATGCTATTGTAGAAATTCATGCGGGAACTGGTGGAGACGAGGCAGAAATTTTTGCTTCTGATCTTTTGAGAATGTATTTACGTTATGCCGAGCGTGAAGGATTCAGAGCTGAAATCTTAGATATGGTAAAAACTCCTCTCTCAGGCATTAAAGAAGCAAAAATCTTAGTTAAGGGCGAGGGTGCTTATGGCAATCTGAAATATGAAGGTGGGGTCCATCGAATCCAAAGAATTCCTTCAACTGAAAAAAAGGGGCGCATTCATACCTCTGCTGCTGGCGTGATTGTCTTGCCTGAAGCTGAAGCGACAGATTTAAAAATTAAAGATGACGAAATCAAAATTGATGTTTTTCGTTCCTCTGGACCGGGTGGTCAATCAGTTAATACTACTGATTCAGCAGTAAGAATCACCCATTTGCCTTCTTCCATTGTCGTTTCTTGTCAAGATGAAAAAAGTCAGCATAAAAACAAAGAAAAAGCTCTAAAAATTCTGCGTTCTCGACTCCTGGCTCAAAAATTAGAACAAGATCAAGAATCAGAATCAGTCAAGAGAAAATCAATGGTTAAAAGTCTAGACAGGAGTGATAAAATCAGAACCTATAATTTTCCCCAATCAAGAATTACTGATCATCGTATTAATTTAACAGTTCATAATTTAGCCCAAGTTCTGGATGGTGATTTAGATGAAATCATCCAAAAACTAAAGGATGAAGAAATCAAACAAAAAATTGAAAGTTTCAAAATATAATCTCAATTAAATAGAACAATAAGCCGCCCCATTTGGGGACGGTTTTGGTTTTGAAATCAGTGAGCTAGACATTTACCAGTATCGTCGGTACCACTCTGATTCACGATAGGTCACTGGTCGTTTCTCGAAAGCCTCACGCCGCGCTGCAGCCAAGATTTGTCTTTTGCGGATTTCCTCAATCTCAGCTAGAGAATAGCCTCGAGGCCTCTTGCCATCACGCACCATTGCCCAAGCTGTACCAGGAGTAGTCCGATGAAGAGTCTTTCCTGTAAACTTCTTGTCTTTCATTCTTGCCGGGCCTCTTGACTTGCCGTTTCCACGGTGCTTTCTCGCACCGTGGATTGGTCTTCCCTTCTGGCAGTGTCCGCAGCCTTTGTGCATCTTTCGTCCCCCTTAGGAAGCCGGGTTGGTCTACGAGGAGCCAAAGCTCACTTAAAAATATTATAAACTCAAGCATAAATTTATCAATAACTTAAACAAAAAATATTGAAAATACATCTAAATTTATTAATATTAATCTTATGAATATAAAAACCTGTCTTGATCTTTCAGAAAAGAAACTACAAAAAGCTAAAATAAAAACTGCTGCCTTAGATTCCTTATTAATTCTAGATTTTGTTTTAAAAAAACCAAAAGAATATATTTTAGCGCATAAAGAAAAAGAATTGACTGAAAAGCAAAAAAAACAATTTTTCGCGTTAGCGAAATTAAGAAGTAATCATTATCCTTTAGCCTATATTTTGGGGAGAAAAGAATTTTTTGGTTATGAATTTATTGTTTCCAAGTCAGTTTTAACCCCAAGACCAGAAACAGAAAAAATTGTTAAATTAGCTCTAAATTTTATTGCTAAAAATAAAAAGAAGAATTGGACTATCTTAGATTTGGGCACTGGATCAGGCTGCATTGCTATTACTCTAGCCAAAGAACTAGAAAAAAGAAAAATTGCATATCAAATCATAGCAAATGATATTTCCGGCAAAGCTCTAAGTGTAGCCAAACAGAATAAAAGAAAATTAAATACCAAATCCATTGTATTCATAAAAAGTGATTTGTTTAAAAATATCAAAGGAAAATTTGATTTAATTTTAGCTAATCTGCCTTATGTTCCTCAAAAAGAAATCAAAAACGAATTAATGTATGAGCCAAAAATTGCTTTAAAAGATCAGGGACAAATTAAAAAATTTCTCAAACAAGCACCAAATTATTTAAGGCCAAATGGATTAATAATTTATGAGATTTACAAAGGTAAAACCAAAATTCTTAAAATATAACTCCAATCTGCTACTATCATACTAGTTAGTATGATAGTAAAAAACTCTAAAGAATTGCTAAAATAGAAATATGTTAGTATATTGGGTTTAGGTATTTGATCCTTCCAGAAAGGAGGTGAGAACCATGTCTCACCAACCGCTTCCCACTGGGGTTGATCTCGTCGGCAAGACCCTTTTCACCCTCCCCTGCTGCTGTCCTCGCTGTTGGAAGCCCGGGGTCACCCTCGGGAACCACACCGCCCCCCACTCCTACACTGCTACCTGCCATTCTCCTCCCTGCGGCTATGTCTTCACGGTGGAGAACGGCCGGATCACTTCTGCCGTTCCCGCCCCTGACAACAGCCGGGGGAAGGGAAAGTGATGAACCCCAGGACAAACCAAAAGAGGTCTCTGAAGCCTGCGAAAGCTGAAGAGACCTCTTAACCTTTATTAGAACTCTATTTAAGGCTTCATCTCGCCTAAAATCAATTTTGTTTTATATTCTTTTTTATCTCTAAGATATGTAATTTCTATTTCCTGATCAGGATCATATTTTTGTAACAAATTCACTAGAGAATGGTCGGCATCAATTTTATCATTGTTCAAGGCAGTAATAATATCATTTTCTTTTAAACCAGCTTTGTCTGCAGGTGAATCAGGGACAACAGCAAAATAATTAGGATCATTGCTATAAATTAAAGCACCATAGTCAACAGGTAGCTTATTGGCTTTAGCCAATTGCGGGTTGAGATTGATATAACGAATACCCAACATTGGCTGACGAATATAGCCATATTTTTTAACACTTTCAATGTCTTTTTTAGCGACATTTATTGGAATAGCGAAACCGATATTTTCTGCTTGGGTCGCCATAGCCGTATTGATACCAATCACCTGACCACCCATATTAACTAAAGGACCGCCAGAATTTCCCGGATTAATAGCTGCGTCAGTCTGCAATAATCCTTCCAAAACCTCACTGCCTGAATAACCCGAAGCTTCTACAGTTCGGTCTTTTCCAGAGATAATGCCTAAAGTGACAGTGTTTTCAAATTCGGCTAAAGCATAACCAACAGCAATTACTCGCTGACCAATTTCTAAATCAGCAGAATCTGCTAAATCAGCTGCTTTCAGTCCTGAAGCATTAATTTTAATGACCGCTAAATCATTGTAAGAATCTACACTTTTTATTTGAGCGGAGTAGTATTTGCCATTGGAAAGAAAAACTGTGTATTGAGCATTAACATCAGAAACCACATGCTTATTAGTTAAAATTAATCCATCAGCTGAAACAATAAAGCCAGAACCACCGCCTTTAGAGACTGCTTCCTGACCAAAAAAATTGACTACTTTCTGCAAGGAAACAATACTGACGACAGAGGGAGCAATTTTTTTATAAGCCTCTTGCACTGCTGAATCTTCTTCAATCTTTATTTTTCTATTCTCTTGAACTAAGGGGCCAGTATTGTTTCGAGTGATATATTTATATAGAGGAGAGCTAGGAATAAAGACTAATAATACAACCAGCACCCCACCTAAGATTCCGGATAAAAGTGAGGCAATAACAATGGGTAAATACTTTTTAGCTCGAAGATGAATATATTTTTTCTTTACTCTAGGCATGGTAGAAACTATTTTAGCATTTCTTTAATTTCTTGCAAGATATCTTGGGGATTGGCTTGGCCTTGAGTTTTTTGCATTACTTGTCCCACAAGAAATTGCAGAGCTGATTCTTTACCATTTTGATAATTCTTGACTGCATCCTGATTTTCGGAAATTGCATCTTTGATCGCTTGATCAAAATCAATTTTCTTCGTGGGAATTGTTGATAAAACTTGTTTTATTTTTTTGCCCCCTAAAAGCTCCGGAATTATTTTTTGTTTAGCATAAGCTCTTGTGACTTTACCTTCTTCTATTACTTTAATTAATTCTAATAAATCAGCTGGATTTATTTTTGTTCCTAAGTTTTCATTAATCATCCAATCAGCAATTTTTCTAGCATTTTTTGAATCAGCAATTTTTGAGAAATATTCATAAAAAGATTTATTAGAAATTAAAACTTCAACTTCTTTATCTGCCAGATTTAATTCTTCCTTTAAATCCTGTCTTTGCTGATTAGGCATCTTTGGCAAAGCAGTCTTTAAAGCCTTGAGATCAAACATTTTATGAAGGCAAAATGGAGGAATATCTGGTTCTGGAAAATAACGATAGTCAGAAGCTTCTTCTTTAGTGCGCATTTCCTGCGTTTTGCCTTGAGTCTCAAGCCAGCTCATCGTTCGCTTTCCCTTTTGATTCTTGAGTTTGTCGAAATCCTCTCGCAATCGATTCTCCTCATATGACAAAGCTCTTTCTACGGATCGAAAAGAATTCATATTTTTAATTTCAAAAACTGGGGTCGAGGCGTTACCTTTACGTACTGAGATGTTGGCATCGCAACGCAAATGGCCTTTTTCCATATCAGCTCTAGAAACACCTAAATTACGAGCAATTAATTGGATTTCCTGAAGGAACTTTTTGGCTAATTGAGGAGAATCAATATCTGGTTCAGTCACAATCTCAAGCAAAGGGATGCCAGAACGATTGAAATCAACTAAAGAATAATTGGCTCCTTCAGGATGGATCAGTTTCCCCGCATCCTCTTCCAAGTGTACCCTAGTGATCCTGATATTTTTGATTTTTGATTTTTGATTTTTGATTTTGAGCGACCCATTGGTCGCGAACGGCATGTCATATTGAGAGATTTGATAATTTTTAGGTAAGTCAGGATAGAAATAATGCTTGCGGTCAAATTTTGACTCTTCAGGAATTTGACAGCTCATCGCTAGACCTAGCTTTATTGTGTAGAAAATCGCTTTTTTATTTGGTGAAGGCAAAACTCCGGGATAACCCAAGCAGATATGGCAAACATTTTTATTAGGTTCCTTTATATCTTCATTTCTGCACTGGCAAAACATTTTAGTTTTTGTATCAAGCTCTAAATGTATTTCTAAACCAACGACTGTTTCAAAATCTTTCATATTAAATTTAAATAATTTAGCACTTTTTTAAAGGTAGAAATTGCTTTTTCAATTTGGAAAGATAAAATTTCATCATGTTCATGAACTAAGCGGTTTCTTAATTTATGCGCTTGCCAAATTTCATTATATAAATTCTTATCAAATAAATTACGACTGGATTTTAATCTCTCTCCCATAGTCTCGCCTTTAATTCTTTTGGTTCTTAAGCCTAAATCAAGCAATTTATCAGCTTCAATTAAGGCTTGCTTAAGAGTTGAATCTTTTTTTAATTTCACTAATTCCTCAACTTCTTGCCACTTGATTTTAAAATCCACATTTTGTGGTATTGGTTGAGTTCGAGTTTTCTTTTTTATATTAAAAAGCCACATAAACATAAAATTAAATTCGGATTTCGGATTTAGAATTTTGAGCCCTGCAAAAAATAAGTTTTTGATTTTTTGGTTTTGTGATTTTGAACATTTGAAATTTAGATATTATTTCGGATTTCGGATTTAGAATTTCGAATTTATGTAACATAGCTTAAATATTAGGTTCTTTTGTTGCATTGGGATTTAGTTTTTCAAAGGCAGATGCTACTTGGAAAATTTTTTCTTCTTTGAAATGCGGTGCAATCAATTGAAATGAAACTGGTAAATTATTTACAAATCCGCAAGGCACTGAGGCAGCAGGTAAACCCGCTGGGTTAACTGGTACAGTATAAACATCTGACAGATACATTTTAAGTGGATCCTCCATCTTCTCCCCTATTTTGAATGGGGGAGTAGGAGAAGTCGGTCCCAGCAATAGATCAAAATTTTTGAAAACTTCTTCGAATTTTTTCTTTAAAGCTGTGCGCGCTCTCTGGGCTAAAATATAATAAGCCTCAATATAGCCAGCAGATAAAACAAAACTGCCGAGCATGATTCTCCTTTTTGCTTCATCACCAAATCCTTTACCCCGAGATAACTGATATGTTTTTAGCAATGAATCATAATATTCATTTAAGCCATAACGCATGCCATCATAGCGAGCTAAGTTAGAGCTGACTTCAGCAGGCATTAGAATATAATAAATTGAAAGACCAAATTTTACCTCGGGAATAGAAACTTCAGAAAATTCCACCCCTTCTTTTTTCAAAACTTCGATTGCGATTTGTATGGCTTTTTTCACTTCTTGATCCAATCCTTCAGTAAAAAATTCTTTAATTAACCCTATTTTTAAGCCTTTGGGGGATTTGTTTAAAAATTCAGAATACTGGGGCACTTCTTTTTTTGAAGATGTGGCATCATTGGCATCAAAACCAGAAATTACCTCTAAAACTCGAGCTGAATCTTCAACTGATCTAGACATTGGTCCAGCTTGATCGAGCGACGAAGCCATAGCAATAATGCCATAACGTGAGACTCGACCATAGGTTGGTTTTAAGCCAAAAATGCCGCAAAAAGAAGCAGGTTGACGAATCGAACCACCAGTATCTGTGCCTAAACTTACCAAAGCCAATCTAGCTGCTACTGCGGCAGCTGAGCCTCCGCTGGAACCACCTGGCACTCTGGTGAGGTCCCAAGGATTATGAGTAACCTGATAAGCAGAACGTTCAGTTGAGGAACCCATGGCAAATTCGTCTAAATTGGTTTTGCCTAAAAGCAAAGCCCCAGCCTCTTTCATTCTTTTGGTGACAGTTGATTCATAAGGAGCAATGAAATTTTCTAAAATTTTGGAAGCAGCTGTTGTTTTTAGATTTTTAGTTAAATATAAATCTTTGGCAGCAAAAGGAATACCCCATAAAGGTTGGCGCTTGATTTTTTTTGGATCTAGGCTCTTAGCTTCTCCTAAAACCTGATCATTCAAAGATAAATAAGCTTTAATTTTGGGATCGATTTTCTGAATTCTCTCTAAATAGGCTCTTATTACCTCGAGAGGTGAAAAATTCCCTTTGAGGTAACCATTCTGCAACTCTCTAATATTTAAGAGGGTTAAATCTTTCATAATTATTGATTTAAAATTCGAGGCACTTTAAAAAATTGTCTTTCCCTTTTCGGTGCTTGCTTTAAATATCCCTCTGAATCATAATCGATTAGCTTTTCGCCTTCGCGAGAAATATTAATTTGATCTTCAAACAAAAAAGGTTTCTCTTTTTCCACCTTCATTTCTTTAAGCTCTGAAACAAAATCTAAAATATCACTTAAATCTTTAGTCATTTTTGCTTTTTCTTTTTCTGATAAATCCAAACGGGAAAGTTGCGCTAGATGCTCAATTTCTTTTGAAGTTATTTTATCTTTCATATTTAAATTAGTTTTTACCCGGTTAAATGCCCTTTGGACAATCCAGCTGTAAGTTTTACGGCTGGATTATTTAACCGGGTGAATCATCTTTAAAAAGGTCTCTTCAGAGATAGTTTTAATTTTCATTTTTTTAGCTCGATCTAATTTACTTCCCGGCTCTGTACCAACCACTAAATAATCTAGTTCTTCAAAAATATCAGAATGTGGCTCTCCGCCCAAACTCCTCACTTTCTCTTTAGCTTCTTCTCGGCTCATCGATTCCAAGGTACCAGTAAAACAAAAAGTTTTTCCTTTTAATTTGCCTTTGATGGGAGACAATTCTATCACTCTTATTTTTCTCTGCAAATTAGATACCAAATCTAGATTTTCTTTTCCTTGAAAAAATTCATAAACACTTTGAGCCACTACGTCTCCTATGTTTGGTACTTTCCTTATTTCTTCTAATTTAGCTTCCTTCAGTCTTTGTATAGTTTTAAAATGATTGGCTAAATCATAGGCTGTCTGTTCGCCCACATGACGAATTCCTAAAGCATAGAGAAAACGACCTAAATCAACCTTTCTTTTCGCCTGAATACTTTCTACTAAATTCTTGGCTGATTTTTCAGCAAATCTTTCTAAGGGCTCAAGATCAGATTCGGTTAATCTGAATAAATCAGCTGGGGTTTTAATTAAACCCTGCTCCATTAATTGATGCAAAATCTGTGGCCCCAAACCTTCGATATCAAAGGCATTTTTGGAGACAAAATGTTGGATTTGACGACGTTTGATAGCAAAACAATGAGGTTTAGGACAAAACCAAAAAGCTCCTTTTTTGATCAATTTACCACCACATTGAGGACATTTCTTTGACATTCTAAATTCTTTGGCATTCCTTGGTCTTAAATCTTTAATTGATCTCAAAACTTCAGGAATAATATCACCAGCCTTATAAATAACCACTGTATCACCAATACGAATATCTTTCTTTTTTATTTGATCTTCATTATGTAAAGTGGCTCTAGAAACAGTGGTGCCAGCCACCTCTACTGGGTCAAGCACAGCCACTGGATTAACCGTACCCGTGCGGCCAACACTTAAAATTATTTTTTTTAAAACTGTAGTTGCTTCTTGGGGAGAAAATTTATAAGCGATCATCCCTCGTGGGGTTTTGCCAATTGAGCCTAATTTTTCAAAAGTCTTATTGTCATTAATTACTACGACAATGCCATCGATCCAAAAATAAAGTTTTTTTCGATTTTTTTCTGAATGTTTTTTAAATCTCTCTATTTCTTCCAAATTTTTACAAAGCTTATTTTGAGCTAATATTTTAAAACCTAAATCATGAGCTATTTCATGTTCTTCCTCATGTTTTGTTTGACCAATATCTGTCACAATATCATAAGCCACAAAATCTAAATCTCGATCACTAGTAATTTTAGAATTAAGTTGACGAACTGAGCCGGCTGCTGCATTACGCGGATTAGCAAATAAAGCTGAACCTTTCTCTTTTTGCTCTTTGTTTAATTTTTCAAAAGATTTAGAGGGCATAAAAACTTCACCCCGCACTTCAAAACGTCCTTTGCTTGCTCGATCATAAAACTTAGATTTTTTGCGCAACTGCAAAGGAATGGCTTCAATAGTTTTCAAGTTCTGCGTTACATCTTCTCCGACTCTTCCATCACCTCTAGTAGCACCAAAAGCAAATTTTCCTTTCTCATATACTAAACTAACAGCCAAACCATCAATTTTTAGTTCTACGTAATAATCAGTTGCCAGAGAATGTTTTAAATAACGCTCATTTTTTTCATTCCAAGATTTCAGCTCATCCAAAGAAAAACAATCTTCAAGTGAAAGCATGGGAATATCATGATGGATTTTTTTGAATTTATCTAAAGGTTTACCACCTATTCTTTGAGTGGGAGAATCGGGTGTGATTAATTCGGGATATTGCTGTTCTAATTCATAGAGTTCGTGTTTTAAAGAATCTGAAACTTCGTCCTCCATTATTGGTTTGTCTAGGACGTGATAACTATAACGTGCTTTCTCAATTAGGGCTCGCAGTTTTTTCACTCGCTCTCTCGCCTCTTCTAAAGTCCGTTTTTTCTTTTTTCCAGACATAAAAATAGATTATTGTTCTTAATTTTAGTCCAATTTTCTTAAAAAGAAAAGATGAAGAGTTAAAATCCCATCTTCTTTAATGCTTTAATGCGTTCGTTTATTGGCGGATGAGTAGAAAATAAATTGGCAAAGGGACTAGATTGCTTTTTTGAAGCTTTAAATGGCGAAGCAAAATATAAATGAGCTGTTGCCGGAGGAGCTTTGGCAATGCCTCTAGGTGATTTTTCGATTTTTTGTAAGGCTGAAATTAAGCCTTGAGGGAATCTTGTAATTTCTACAGATGAGGCATCAGCTAGGAATTCTCGTCTCCTTGAAATAGCCAATTGAATCATTTGAACTGCTATAGGAGCTAGGATTAAAGTAATGATTAAAATAATCAATCCAATTATCCCTCGATTATTATCCTCATCAGAAAACCAAAAAAATCTCCCCATATAATTAACTAAAATCACCACTGCGCCAACCAAAACCGCAACAATAGTAGCAAGTCGAATATCATAATTTTTGATATGAGAAAATTCATGAGCCAAAACACCTTCAAGTTCCTTTCTCTCCATCAAATCCAGTAATCCTTTGGTAACGGCGATGGAAGAATGATTGGGATCGCGACCGCAAGCAAAAGCATTGGGCATTTCTTCATTCATCACATAAATTTTAGGTGTTGGTAGACCTAACTGAATCGACATGTTCTCTATCAGATTATATAGTTCTGGCAAATCTTTTTTGTTGATTTCTTTGGCTCCATTAGCAATTAAAACTACTTGATCCCCCCAAAAATAAGCTAAAAGATTGTAAACTAAAGCAAAAATAATTACTCCTACAAAGATTGTTTGATTTTTAAAATACCAGCCTAAAACATAACCTAAAATCAAAATTAGAACAAAAATTAAAAATAAATAAAAATAAGTCTTTCTAATATTAGAAGTGATGGCTTGGTACATAATGGTAAATCAAAACGCAAATCTCACCACGCCCGAATCGCAAGATGAGCTTGCTTACCCGACATGCCAGACCCCGAGTCGTGGCAGGCGGGCGAATCGTTGCGGGCGGGAAATATAAAATTAGGATACATTAAAAAATGGCAGAAATCAAACTAGCTAATTATTAAGTGCTGAAAAAATTAAATATGAAATTTCTCTCCCAGAGCACCTAAAACTGGTAAAGGTTTTTTAGCGTTATTTAGAGCATTAACAATACCAATAATCATTAAGACGAAAAGCAGAATCCAACCAGCAATAGCCAAAAGCCAGCCTAAAACCGGGATAAAAGCTAGAATAATCCATGCAAAGCCCCAGACTATAGCCGCCACTAAAAGTGCTAGACCTTGCTGAATGTGGAATTTAACAAAATCATCATCTTTCTTAGTTAAAAGAGGGATCAAAACCAAGATGCCAAGATAGCAAAGAACTGCCATTAGTTTTTCATCTTCTCCAGAAGAACTAGCAGGACTTGCTTCCGGAGCTTTGGGGGTTTCCTTTTCCTGTTCTTCCATAAATTTAGTTTAGTTTACCCCCTGTTAAATGCCCTTTGGGCAATTCGCCAAAGGCGAATTATTTAACGGGGTTTAATATTTTATTTATTATAACAATTTTTTTTAAAACAAAATTGTGAATAATCTAAAATTTAACTTCTGGTGCTTTTTTAGCTGCTTCTTTTTCCCCTTCTTCTATCTCAAATAGCTCGCCCTGTTTAAAACCGAACATTGAAGCGACAATATTAGAAGGAAAAGTTTGACAACGAATATTGAAATCTCTGACATTGGCATTGTAGAATCTGCGAGCAGCTTGAATTTTATCTTCAGCATCAGTCAGTTCATCTTGCAATTTTTGAAAATTTTCTGATGCTCTAAGCTGCGGGTAATTCTCAGCTACGGCAAAAAGAGTTTTTAGGGTTTTAGTTAATTCATTTTCTGCTCTAATTGATTCTTCAGGACTTTGGGCCCCCATGGCTTTAGCTCGAGCTTGAGTGACATTTTCAAAAACTTCTTTTTCATGAGAGGCATAATCTTTAACAGTAGAGACTAAATTAGGAATGAGGTCGTATCTTCGTTTAAGCTGAACCTCAATATCTGACCAAGCTTCCTTCATGCGCATACGCAAAGCAATCAGCCCATTAAAGACAATGATCAACCAAAGAATAATTAAAGCGACTAAACCTACTAAGATCCAAATAAAAATCATGATTAAATTTTAATTTTTTTAATTTTAACAATCAATTCATTCTTTTGCAATCTAAAATTATTTTAAAGGATTATAGGCTGTGCTAGAAAGTATGTAATAAATATATTTATCTTCAGCCAGCTGAGCTTCAGGATCACTAGTATTCTCCAAACGAGCACTCAAGGCATAATTTTCTCCATTAGAAACATAAAAATACCAAAAATCGGGATATTTGGGGTCAGTGAAGGTCCAGGTTTTACCTTCAGGAAGATAGTCGGTTAAGGCTTGACCCAAGGTGGTTTCTGCTTCATCAATTTTTATTTTAGGAGAATATTGGGGATAATTTCCTTTTTCTTGATAATAGGCAGCTAAAGTTTGGCCCAGAACTTTTAAATCCTCCTTTCTTTGTGCATCCCTGGTGTTTATTTCATTAGTTGGTTGGGTAGATGTTTCTTGGATAGCGAATTCTCCACCAATTATTTTATCTAAAAAGGCAACTAGACGGCCGAATTGTTCCTTGCTTTCTGAAGCTCCGGTTAACTCGAAATCTAAATTCTCTGTTGGGGTTGCATTCGAAGTAATATCGTTTAAACGCAAAATTATCTTTGTGTCGTCTGTCAGTTGCGAATCAATCCAATATTTAGATAGAGCTTTGGTTTTGGGATCTAGGGCCAAATTCATATTAAAGGATGAGGTGGATAGGTATCTACTTAAATCAAATACATTGGATTTGGTGATACTATACCAATAATACCCCGGTTCTTGAGCACGAATTCGTTTAAAGAAACTAGCATCGCCAAAAAGAGAACCTAGAGTTTGGAAAATATTATCAAGAGAAAAAGTTCCTAAAGTTGTTTTATACCATCTGCCATCTGGCCTCTGTAGATATAGCACCCCCTGATCCAAGATAAAAGGAATGGCTGTTTCATTTTGCCACGAAAAATTACCCATTAATTTTTCTCCATCACGACTAACTGTTCCAGAAAATTTCACCTCGTCTAGATCTTGAAAATTATTTTCTTTCAAAAAAGTATCAATTTTACCTTGCGAAGGAAGAATAATTTCACCCGAAAAATTAGAAGAAAAAGTGGTCACTGGAAAACTTGCTTTTGACCAAATAAGTTGAGCGGGAGGAGCACCAAAATATTTAGAAAGTCCCACTGAATATATACCCATCCATTCCAAAGCTAACAAAACCACGGGTGACAAAATAATCAAAACTAAGGCAAGAATCAAAATAATTAAACCTGTTTTTGATTTCTTTTGGGAGGGCTGAACTGGAGGAGCAATAGGACCCGTTTCTTTCTCTGCAATCTCATCAATTTCTTTCTCTGTTTCTCGTGTTTGTATGGCTGCAGTAATTGGTTTAGGACTAATTGGAGCTGGTTTTGGTTCAGGAACAATCGGCTGAGCTGGCATTTGAGGCGGTGGATTAGGGACTGGTTTGGATGGAAAAACTGATTTTGGGGTTCCGAAATCTTGAGGTTGCATTGGTTTTGGCGCTAGATTAACTGGCTCTTCTGGTTCTAGATCTAAATCTTTATCACTTTTGGAATATTTTTCTAGCAATTCTTTAGGAGGCACACGAAAAACTTCTAGATCAGAACGATTTTGATTTTGGGGATCAGAGAGCTGATCTTCTAGATCTGCCATAAACCCTCCTTTTAATTACTTTTTTATTCTAACAAAAATGTTACCACAAAGAAATATTTTTCTATTTCTCACTCGTTATTTTAACCCTAATCCTTTTTGGTTTGTTATTTTTGAAAATTAAAGTTACTATGTGGCTGCCAATTTGATCGATTTTCTTTTTGGGCAAAATAATTTCTTTGATATAATTTTGACCTTCAATTTTTTGCATAATGTCTTTTGAACCCAGATTCTTATACAATTTACCCTTGATGTTAGCTTTAAGTTCAAACTCAATTTCTTTGCTTAAACTTTTGATAAATTGAGCTAATTCTTCTTTTTTAATTTCTCCAGACTCTATTTTTTGTTTCTCTTTCTCTTCAACTTCTTTCTTGAGTTTTTCAGAAGCTAAAATAGCCAATTTTTGAGGTAATAAAAAATTTGAAAAAAAGCCCCAGCGAACTTTTTTGATTTCTCCTTTATTACCTAAGGAGGGAACATCATCTAAAAGAAAAATTTCTACGGTTTTAGCAAATTTTTTCGCCATTTTTACTTAATTATTAATTCCTTAGCTTTTTGACAGACTTTGTCATCAGCAGAGCAATCAGTCTTATCTGAACTAATTATTATATCAGGTTGGATTCCCTTCTTGTCAATCTCATATCTTTTAGGTGTCAACCAAAAGGCTGTGGTTAAGACCATCGAAGATCCATCATCAAAAGTTTCCCAAGTTTGCATTACTCCTTTACCAAAAGTTTTCTCACCTAAAAGCTCAGCTCGACCATAATCTTTGAGAGCTCCTGCTAAAATTTCTGAAGCTGAAGCAGATCCAGAGTCAATTAAAACAATTAATTTATAATCTTTTAAAGAGGCTTTGCCTTTGGCAGAATATGCTTTCGTTTGTCCGCTTTTATCTTTTTCAAAAACAAGAGGTCCCTTTTCAACAAATAAAGAGGCAATGTCCACTGATGCTTGAAAATATCCTCCAGGGTTATGCCTCAAATCTAAAATGATTCCCTGAGGATGGCGATCCAAGATCTCCTGACTGGCTTGATTAACTAGACTGTAAGTTTTTTCTGAAAATTGGATAATCTGGATATAAGCAATATTGTCAAAAAATTGCCATTTAGCACTATCAATTGTGATTTTATATCGTTTAATTTTAAAATCTTTGGGTTCAGGCCAGCCTGAGCGCTTGATAGTGATTGTTGCTTGGGTTCCTTCTTTGCCTCTAATCCAACTGATGACTTCCATAAAATTATGACCTTCGACTGATTTACCATCAACAGAGAGAATTTCATCATTGGGTTTAATACCTGCTTCTTCTGCTGCTCCGCCTTTAACAGGAGAAACAATGACTACTTTGCCATCTTTAGTCGTCACTTCAATTCCGACCCCACTAAATTCCTCTCCCATGTCTTGACTGAAGATTTTGGTTTCCTCAGGATCCAAAAAAGCTGAGTAAGGGTCGCCAGTGCCAGCAACTAAGCCTTTAATTGAACTATAAAATAAATCTTTATCATTAACTGCATGTAAGAAATTCTTATGTAATGAGTCCCAAATCTGCCAGTATAAATTGAAATCAAGATTTTCAACCTTTGCTTCCTTATTAATTAATTGATAAGAAATTTCGTCACTTTGACTGCCTCTACCTAAACCAAAACCTAAGAAGAAAATAAATAAAATAAAAAGTAGGATAAAGACAAATTTAAGAAATTTCTTTAGAGAAAAGCGACGATTCATATTGGTAATACTTAATGATTATAACAAAACAAAAATGACATCACCAATCTACTTTTTCCTTGACAAAAAGTAAATTTTATAGTAAAAACTAGAAGCTTGACAAAGAGGTGAGGCAGATGAGGAAAAAGAATGCCCTGACAATGGTGGTTTTTGCTCTGATTCTCGGAGGGTGCGCTGGTAGCTTCTCCAAACAGATGGAAGGAGCCATCGGCGGCGACGTTGTCTTGGGGAGTATCTATCCCCACAACGGCGCAACACAAGTACCAATCAATGCCATTATCACTATTGATGTTTACAACGGGACTGCATCCTATCAAGTCTACTCCCAAGATAACGAAGGCCGGATCCATTATCTTTCTGGCCTAAGAAGAGAGGAAAGGGATACCAGTGGCGCTGTAGATTTCAGGCGTTATTTCTTCCAACCTTCGCCCTACTTCCCCTCCCAAACAGTAATCTATATTGACATCACCTACTTCGGAGGATCTGGCAACAAATACTATACCAGATCCTGGTTCAGCACCCAATAAACCTCATCACAGGTCTTCCCTTTCCCCGCCCATGTGGCGGGGATATGTTTTATTTTATTGAGATTTCTTTAATAAAAAGGAAGCGCTATCTTTATCCATATCAACAAAAACATTAGCTCTTTCTACTAGCTTAGCTGAAGCTGATTGACCAAAGGCAAAAACTACTACATAAATCCCTTGATTTTGTAAATATTCTACTAGATCGACAAAATCTCCATCACCTGAAGCTAAAACCACCACATCTAGTTTAGGAGCTAATCTGATAATATCTACAGCCATACCCACATCCCAATTGCCTTTATGCATACCGCCAGCAAAAACTTGCAGATCTTTAAGCTTAACTTCAAACTGAGCATCCTTAAGAGCTTTAAAAAATTTCTCTTCTTTTGGTAAATCCGTTCTAATGCCATAACCAATAGCCCGCACCAATTGCCCCTTGCCTAAACCGAGTTCTAAAATTTTTGAAAAATTAACGTGAGTTTTATATAGATGTCTAGCTGAATAATAAAGATTTTGAATATCTATAAAAATTCCCACTCGTTGTCCAGCATATTCCATAGAAATAAATTTAGTTTACCCGGTTAAATGCTCTTTGAGCAATTCGCTTTGCGAATTATTTAACCGGGTGAATCCGATCAAATAGTTGCATAAGTAAATTTAACTGGGTGAATCAATTATATCGAGAAAATGATTATTTATCAATTCCGACCATTAGTCGTTTTTAAAACCTTTTAGGAAGAGAGTAAGCCGGATTCTGTTCTCTCCGACTCCGCCTCCGCCTCCGCCGGCTGGCGGATGGCGAATGGCAGATGTCAGAGAACTATAGATATCTATCTGTCGCGTCTTTTACAAGACGGATCAAGCGGAAAGACCCAAATGCTAGGGATCAGAACCTAAATTGCCATAAATGCATAGGGCTACCTTTCCTTGCACCAGAGAGGGTTTGCCGCTTCGCAAGATTACTCTTGAGAATCAGGAACATTCGTTCCTGCTTTTCACCCAGTCCAGCTGTAAATTAAGAATTTATGGCTGGACGGAATAGTTTCTGTGGCACTTTCCCTATCCAGCCGTAGTTTTGTAGATAGCCGATAAATAAATCATGACGGATTGAAATCAAAGAGTCTTGATTTTTCAAAGTATCAAAACTATTAACAAAACTACGGCTGGACGCCTTTTCTTCAAAGGTCTCCTCTGATCAGGTGTCCAGACTTTCCTCCCTTAGAAAAATCTAAAAGTACCTATAACTTCTTCCTAAAAGGCATAATTATTATAGGATTAATAAAAAAATTTGTCAATATCTATAATCAAAGAGGAAAAATTAAATTTTTAAAATTTCCTTCAAATACTTTCCAGTGGCAGAATTTTTATCTTTAGCTATTTTTTCTGGGGTTCCTTGGGCTACAATTTTGCCACCTTTTTCTCCACCTTCTGGACCCATATCAATGATCCAATCAGCAGTTTTTAAAACCTCTAAATTATGTTCGATCACTAAAACTGTATTTCCTCGATCAACTAAAGCATTTAAAACTTTAAGTAATTTTTTCACGTCCTCGAAATGTAATCCCACAGTTGGTTCATCTAAAACATATAATGTTTTTCCAGTTGATTTTTTTGAGAGCTCTAATGCCAATTTAATTCGTTGAGCTTCGCCTCCCGAAAGAGTAGTTGCTGGTTGACCTAATTTCAAATAACCCAGACCAATCTTTTCTAAAATACTTAATTTTTCACGCACGGGTCTAAAAACAAAGAAAAATTTTAAAGCTTCAGAAACAGTCATATCTAAAATTTCGGCAATATTTTTCCCCCTAAAATTGATCTCTAAAGTTTCAGGGTTATAACGAGTTCCTTCACATTCAGGACAAGTGATATAAACATCTGGCAGGAAGAACATCTCAATTTTGATTAAACCTTCGCCTCGGCATTTCTCACATCGGCCTCCGCGAACATTAAAAGAAAAACGTGAAGGTCTATAACCTCTCAGTTGAGATTCTTTAGTTTGAGCAAAAAGTGATCGCATATGACTAAAGATTCCTGTGTAAGTAACTGGGTTAGACCGAGGCGTGCGACCAATGGGTGACTGATCAACCCTAACTACTTTATCAATATGATTTAATCCTTTAATGGCTTTATGAGTACCAACTTTGATTTTGGCTCGATGAAAATGAACGATCATCGCTTTAGCTAAAATATCATCAATCAAGGTTGATTTTCCTGATCCAGAAACACCAGCAATGGAGACAAATTTACCTAAAGGTATCTTGACATTAATATTTTGTAAATTGTGCTCTTTAGCACCTAAAATTTCTAAATGTTTATCATTTCCTTTTCTTCTTTTTTGAGGTATTAAAATTTTTTTCCTTCCCGAAAGATAAGCACCGGTTAAAGATTCTTCATTATTTTTAATTTCCAAAGGCTTTCCTTCAGCTACTAGTTTACCCCCATGCTCTCCCGCTCCAGGCCCAATATCTAAAATCCAATCTGCTGATTCTAAAGTTTCTCGATCATGCTCGACAACAATTACTGTGTTATCTAAATTTTTTAATCTCTCAAGACTTTTGATTAATCTGCCTACATCTTTTTGGTGCAACCCAATAGTTGGTTCATCTAAAATATATAAAACACCTGATAGCGATGAACCAATCTGCGTAGCCAAGCGAATTCTTTGCCCTTCGCCGCTAGATAAAGTTAAACCAGCTCGATCCAAAGTTAAATAATCAACGCCTACTTCAAGCAAAAAATTCAGACGCTCAATAATTTCTTTTAGAATTTGCTGGGAAATCTCTCTCTCCGCAGAAGATAAT
>Ga0172364_10000409_pt1 | contig 30013 bp, 25 predicted proteins | sample LakKivSesite10cm_FD_114545 | JGI IMG/M metagenome (GOLD analysis project Ga0172364, IMG submission 114545) | Sediment microbial communities from Lake Kivu, Rwanda - Sediment site 10cm | ecosystem: Environmental > Aquatic > Freshwater > Lake > Sediment | place: Rwanda: Western Province, Lake...
AGAAACTACATAATAATGAACAATATTTCGGGTGTGCTTATCCGTTTGGGTTTGTATGAAGAGGCAATGTGGTATGCAAAAAGCGCCCTGAATGTAAAGGCTAATTATGTGCCTTCCCTCATAAATACAGGCATTGCCTATCTATCCCTTAAAAATTTTACAGAGGGAGAGGCTTATTTATCAAAGGCATTGACTATGGAACCCTCAAATAGGGCCGCCCTATTCAATTTAGGAATTCTTTATGAAAAACAAAAGGAATATGATAAGGCCTACAACTATTACATCAAGATTTATGGGATGGGGGATTTAGAAGGTCACCTGGGTGTTGCCCGTATTCTCGAAAGACAGGGAAGAAATATAGAGGCAGCCCGATTCTACCGTGAAATATTATCCATCGATAATGCCGATCCATCAATTAAAAGATTTGCGAATGAGAAATTAAACCAGTTATTGCAGTAGACCTTATAGCTGAGAGCTAAGAGCTAAATGGTTCATAGTTTATTAATATAAGGGTTCGAGGATTCGAGGGGTCAAGGGGTCGAGTGTCTTTAATCCACTTGAATCCTTGGACCCCTGAACCCTTTAAAAGCAGTTCATAGCTAAGAACTGAGAGCTCATACTGTTTCGCCATCAAAGACTCATGAAAAATGTTCCTGAAGCACGACATCACGAAATGACAGGGGAACCATACTTACATGAAGTGGAACGTCCCGAAGGGAAAATGGACATGTCCGAAGCCACTGAAAGGGGCAAGTTTGTGCATTTTAGTGGAATGAATGTTTAGTATGGTCTGGAATGTAGTGCGGGGTGCGAAGGAATTTTTTTCATGGATACCATAATTTATTGTTTGAGGGCGAAGTGGTATAAGAGCTAAATTGCTATCAGCTATGAGCTATATATTTAGCCCCTTTTTTCTAAACTTCTTATCTCTTTAATTTTCAAGTGTTCTTTGAGTAAAAACAGAAAACCCAATATGTTATACGGTATATACCATGTTGCGTGGTACAGAATGGAAACCGTGAAACCCTCGGATTTTGGGACGTTAAAAATAGCCAGCAGATATACAAGCAAAAACTGGTAAACACCCACATAACCCGGAGATGACGGTACAGTGAGCCCCATATTTAGAAGTGCGCAAACGAAGGGTATGTAGAATGGTTTTATAGAAATACCGAGGGTTAATATTACAAAATATAGCGCAGTACTCATAGCAAGCCACTGGATTGAAGAGATTAAAACGAAAAAAATTAGGTTTAGCGGAGAGTTTATGCGCTTGAGGTTTTCCTGAATCTCGATTATTCTTTTTGCAAATTTTATAAAAAGTGGTTTCTCAATTTTCGTGAGCTTATCTGCAATAATATTTGCAATGTTTTTTTTGCTCATTATAATCATCATTATGATGCATACTATAAGCAGGGCTATGAGTATGTATATTGCCTGCGATACCCTTGGTGGAAGGCTATGTTTTGGAAAAAAAAGGAAGGTTATTACCAGTAATCCTGTGAGGTCGAAAAACCTGTCCACAAAGACTGTGGAAACAGCAAATGTAAAAGAAAGCCCCTTTTTTTTCGATAAGACGTAACCCCTTGCTATTTCTCCAATCCTTGCTGGTAGCACGTTGTTTATAAATAAACCAATGAAAAGCGCTACGAATGTTTCACGTAATCTTACATTGTTACCTGTTATCTTTGACCATTTATAGGCAGAGAGGGTGGCTGCAACAAAGATGAATAACATGGAGATAAGCACAAGCCTGTAATCTGTCTTTTTCAGGGTTATCAGAATTTCATGGAATTGTATATCCTTCATGGAAAAGTAAAGAAGAAGGATACTTATGACAAACCCGGCTACTGTAATAAAGTGATTCTTTTTCACCCCTGAACCCTTTTTGTATAATTTGCACAATATATGCCGATGCAAACAAGTATAAGCCCTGATATCAGTCCAATTGTCAGCTGTTCTTTCAGTATAAAAATGCCGGAAAACACACCAAAGATAGGCGTGAGAAACGTAAAAACAGAAAGTTTTCCCACAGGGTAGGCGTGTATTAACTTGAACCACATGAGATAGGAGGCAAAGGCGACGATTACAGACTGGTATACAATAGATCCGATAACGAGGGGGTTGATGTCTCTTATCCATACATCTTCGAGTACGTATGCGCATACAAATATTACGGGTATTGAGAATACAAGTTGATAGAGAAATGTATTGATAGGGTGAACCTTTTGAGCTAAATATTTCTTTATGTAAAGGGTTGTGGCTCCCCAGAATATGGCTGCCATAATCTCAAGTATATCACCGAGTAGCATAAGTCTGCTGTGTGTGGCTGGCTTTCCTTTGAATACGAGGTAAATCCCGAGAAAGGCAAGTATCAAACCTATAATCTTTATTATGTTGAGCCTTTCCTTAAGGAATATATGCGCTCCTATAGCAACCACAAAGGGCGAGAGGTAGATAAATATGACTGACCTTGCTGCATCAGTGTAAAGCATTCCAAGATAGAGGCATACGAATTCTAACCCGAAAAGCATGCCCACAATAAATCCGTGGAATAAGGTTATACCTTTGTGGAAGAGGGGTTGTTTTATAATTATGCAATAGACTATGCCGAAGAATGATGCGATGGATGACCTGAGGAAGGTGGTAAAAATTGGTGAAAGACCAGTATTTGAAAATTTTATAGCGGGGTAGTTTAGCCCCCATAAGAGGGTTAGCACCAGAATTGTGATAAAGCCTCTCAGATCTATGTAATCTTTCGTCATTGTTTGATCGTCCCTTTGCTGTAAGGGTAGTAGCTTAATTATTCCTTGACAACCTTATACCTTTTTTGTTCTATTAAATCAACGAAAAGTCAGGGTTTAAAGGGGTTTTGATGAAAAGGATTGGAATTGTTGGGACAGGTTCATATCTGCCCGAAAAGGTTATGACCAACTATGATTTTGAGAAATTTCTCGATACATCAGACGAGTGGATTTACACGAGAACGGGTATAAAAGAGAGAAGAATAGCTGATAAGAATGTTGCAACATCTGATTTATGCAAGATAGCAAGTGAAAAGGCCATGGATATGGCCGGTGTGAAACCGGAAGATATTGACATCCTTATCCTTGCAACGATAACACCTGATACCCATTGTCCTGCTGGTGCAAACTGGCTTGAGGCGAAGTTAAAATGTGAGAATGCAGTTTCATTTGACATTACTGCTGCATGTTCAGGTTTTATCTTTGCCCTCCATGTGGCAGACAAGCTTATAAGGGCAGGTACAAATAAGATTGCACTTGTTGTAGCAGGTGAGATTATGAGTAGGGTAGTGGACTGGAAAGAGAGGGAAAGTTGTATCCTCTGGGGTGACGGGGCAGGTGCGGCAGTAGTCACAGAAACTGAAACAGGTGCGGAGATTTTGTCTACCCACATCCATTCAGATGGGAGAAGTGGCGATACCCTGCTGATGCCAGGTGGCGGGTCCAAGACCACCCCTATATCCCATGAGAGTGTTGATAAGGGCCTCCATTTTCTGAAGATGATAGAAGCAAATAAGTCTTTCAAAGTCGCGGTGAGCAGATTTGCGGAGGCCTGCCAAGAGGCTATTGAGACCAATGGTTATACGATCAATGACGTTGACGTTATCATTCCCCATCAGGCAAACTTAAGAATCATTCAGGGGATGGCTAAAAAGCTTAAAATACCTATGGATAAAATCTACATGACCATTGAAAAATATGGTAATATATCCTCTGCGACAGTACCTATTGCCCTTGATGAAGCTGTTAGAAACAGAACAATAACAAAGGAAAAACTTGTTCTTTTAACAGCATTTGGCGGTGGTCTTACGTGGGGCAGTTCCTTGATAAGATGGTAAGAGAAGTGGTGAGTGACGAGTGGCAAGTGGTTAGTGGTAAGAATTAGTTCTCGAATTTTAGTTTTTACTCACCACTAATCACTTATCACTATTCACTATTTCTATCCGGAGGGATGGCTGAGTGGCCGAAAGCGGCGGTCTTGAAAACCGTTGGGCGTTTACGCGCCCCGTGGGTTCAAATCCTACTCCCTCCGCCACCTAAAAGCAGTGAATAGTGATAAGTGATGAGTGAATAGTGGTGAATAAATTGCAAAAAAAGGTTACGTATGATATAAAAAACTTATATTTCAAGACCTGACCCCATATTATTGGACCCCATATTATTGGAGGGTTTTTTGTCACCTATGAGTATGAGATTAAAGCTTTTACTTTTCCTTGTTCCTTCCATGCTTGTGTTGTTCGGTTTATTGATATTTGCCAACCTTAAAATCACTAAGAAAACGGTTCTTGAGCATATGGGACATGAAGCACATTATGCTGCGCTTTCTTTGGCAAATGAAGTAGATATCCTTACTGAATCTTCACGGAAGATTGCAGATGGTATGGCACATGCACTTGAAATTGTTCCGGAGCTGGACGCTAATTTCATAAAAAATTTGATAAAGACTAATGTCGAAAAAAACCCGGGTATTTATGGGTCGACCATATCATTATTACCGGGAGCAACCAGGCTTGGATATTATGGTCCTTATTATTATCGAGACACAAAGGATGTTAACTATAAATCATTGGGTTCCTCATATGACTACACAAAATGGGATTGGTTCAGAATACCAATGGAAACGGGAAAGGGTTCATGGGGAGAACCATACTATGATGAGGGGGGCGGGAATATCCTCATGGTTACCTATTCTGCACCGATTTTCAGGAATAACAAAAAGATTGGCGTAGCAACCGTTGATATCAGTCTTAACAATCTGGTACACAAGGTACAATCACTGAGAGTGGATATGGGTGGCTACGCCATCCTTGTGAGCAGCAAAGGTTACATTATCGCCCATCCTGACAAAGAGTTTTTATTAAAAAAATATCACCTGATAATGCAAAAGATTTTCAGAATAGACTGCTTAAAGAGCTGTCCGCACTTATGACCATAAATGGAATACGCTCTTCAACAAAAATAGACCCCTTCACAGGTAAAGCATCCTGGATTATTACCACACCCATAAAATCGACCCAATGGACGCTGGGGATTATTTATCCCTATAATGAAATCTTACGTTCCATCTATAACTTGCAGTATGTATTGGGGATTATTTCTTTAATCATTGCAGTACTAATGGTGATTTTTATATTGTGGATATCTTCATCAACCACTTCCCCGATTTTAGACCTTGTAAGACAGACAGGGCATTATGCTGCGGGCGACTTCAAGGACCGAATGGATGAAACCAAAGGACCTAAAGAAATACAAAAACTCTCAAACGCGTTCAATGTTATGGGAGGAGCAATAGAACAGAAAATTCAAGAGTTACGGGATACACAGAAAGAAATTGTCTTTCACCTCGGCAGGGCTGCCGAATATCGTGACAATGATACTGGCATGCACATAAAACGCATGAGCCATTATTGTGCTTTATTAGGGAAGGCATACGGACTGAACGACGAGGAATGTGATTTATTTTGCCTTGCAAGCTCTATGCATGATATCGGTAAAATAGGTATTGTCGATGCAATTCTTCTGAAGAAAGGGAAACTTGAACCCGATGAATGGAAAACAATGCAAACCCACGTCCAGATTGGCGAAGAAATCCTGTCAGGTGGAAACTCAAGGTTAATTCAGACGGCACAAATTATCGCTTCTACGCACCACGAACATTGGGATGGATCAGGCTATCCAAGAGGAATGAAAGGGGAGGAGATACCGATAGTCGGCAGGATCACATGCCTGTGTGATGTCTTTGATAGCCTTACATCAGAACGCCCTTACAAAAAGGCCTGGACAGTTGAAGAGGCATTGAATGAAATTGAGATAAATAGTGGCAAAATTTTTGATCCCTATCTGGTTGAATTATTCAAGCGTATATTGCCTGATATCCTTGATATTAAGGGTAAGTTTGCTGAATAATCGCATTAAGACTGAAAGCTGATCCCGCCGGAGGAGGGACTGATAGCTAAGTGGCTATCTTGGAATAAGTGCGAAGTGTAGCTGGTTTTTCTCCACATCTGCCATGACAACCCTGATTTTTACTTTATCCCCTAAGCGATATATCTTTCTTGTCCTCCTCCCGATAAGCCTGAACTTTTCCTCCTGGAAGGCATAATAATCGTCTGAGAGGCCTGAAAGAAGGACTAAACCTTCTACAAATACATCAGAGAGTTCAACAAAGAAACCGTAGGATGTAATATGGGAAATTATTCCATCATATACCTCACCCAGCCTATCTTTCATGAATAAAACCCTTATCCTGTCCTCTATTTCCCTTTCAGCGTCCATTGCAATACGTTCCCTTTCAGAGAGATGAATTGCCATCCTTTCAAGTTCTTTTTCATTATATCTGTACCCGCCATTGATAATGTTTTTTAAAATTCTATGACATATGAGGTCGGGGTATCTCCTGATGGGCGAGGTAAAGTGTAGGTATGTATCTAATCCTAAGCCAAAGTGCCCTTTGTTAAAAGCAGAATATTTTGCCTGTTTCATTGACCTTAAGAGTACACGGTTAACCAGGAATTCGTATTCAGTCTCTCTGACTTTTTTAAGTATGGATTGTAGGGAAAGGGGATTTTTTGTAACCCTTTCATGCTCTATTCTGAGGGCATACAGGAGCTTTTCAAAATTTATTAACTTCTCCCTTTCGGGATGCTCGTGAATCCTGTATATGAGGGGTATATTTTTATTCGATATGAATTTTGCTACTGCTTCATTTGCTGAAATCATGAATTCCTCTATTATACGGTGTGAAAAGAGTCTTTCAGCCCTTAGAATACTTCTCACACCCCCTTCTATATCTAATACAACCTCTGGTTCAGGAAGGTCAAAGTCAAGGTTTCCCCTTCTTTCTCTTTTGCCCCTCAATAGCTTTGCCAATTCTCCCATATATTCTAATTCAGGTAATACTGGCTTATGTCCTTCCTAACAGCTTGATCCCCTTTCACTATAGCGTCTTCTACCTTATTATAAGTGAGTCTCATCATACTTCTTATGGTTGAGGTATAAAAGGAGGTTTTTTCTAAGTCCCCATCTCTATTGAAATCTAATTGAACTGTGACGGCATATCTATCATCGTTTGGATTCAAACTGCAGATACCATTCGATAGTTCTTTTGGCAGCATGGGTATTACACTTCCGGGAAAGTAGATACTTGTTCCTCTGGCATAAGCCTCCCTATCAAGAGAGGAGTCAATCTTGACGTAGTGGGAGACATCGGCTATGGAAACAAACAGGGTATAGCCTTTGTTAGTTTTTTCCACGTATACTGCGTCATCAAAGTCTTTTGCAAATTCTCCATCTATGGTTACAAATTTCTTTGTTCTCAAGTCTTTCCTGCCATTTTGAACCACATCTAAACCTATCTGTTTTAAATCTGCATTGATGGCCTTTTTAAATCTTGCTGGAAGGTCAAATTTGTGGGTGACAAAAAGGGAGATGGATTTTGTATCATTCAGTTCATTAAATACCTTTATAATTTTGCACTCAGGGTCTTTTCTCTCTTCAGGGTATTTGGTAATTCTGCAGGCAACAAGTGCGTTTTCCTTGAGCATTATTCCCTTTAATGGTTGTTCCACGATAAAGCGATGCGAGACCCTCTCGTCATCAGGAAAAAGATATAACAGGTTCTTGTATGGTTTTATAAATCCTGTCACCGTATGCATTTTTCGGTCTGTCACCTTTATTACCTTACCCTCCCTGACATGCCTCCCTCTATGGTCTATCCTTACAATAACCCTATCACCATGGAGGGCATTTTTTATGAATCTGAAGGAGACAAAGATATCTTTTTCGCCTTCCTTATCAGGAATTACAAAACCGTTACCACTCTTTGTACACCACAATGTCCCTGTCTGGAGGTTCATCTCGTGAGGGATTCCAACCCTTTTGTTTTTAAGTTTGATTATTGAACCTTCTTTTGACATGTTTCTTATAAGTGATTTTAGTTTCCTCCTATCTTCTTTAGTAAGATGGAGGTTCTCTTCCAACTCGTTTAATCGAAGGGGCCTTTTTTCTTGTTTGAGGGTTTTTAACAGGTTCTCTTCGTTTAGGTTGATAAAGGGGGTTTTGGTTTTCATTTAGTATTTTGAAGAAAGGTTCGAGGGTTCAAGGATTCAGGGGTTTGAAGGTTCAAGTTTTTTACTCATCACTCATTACTCTTAACTCATCACTGTTTTTAAGTGGCGGAGAGACAGGGATTTGAACCCTGGGTACGCGTTTTAGCACGTACACTCGCTTAGCAGGCGAGCACCTTCGGCCATCTCGGTCATCTCTCCATTTGACAAAGTATACTTATTTGAATTATAAAAAGCAATTCTTATGAGAAAAGTGAGGAGGCAGGATTCAAGGGGTCAAGGGGTCAAGGGTTCAAGGAGTCAAGGAGTCAAGGGATTTAGCGACATTTTGGAAATCAGACACAATTTGCTGAAGACTATAAGGGAGTTTTTTTATAGAAGCGACTACCTGGAAGTAGAAACCCCTAATCTCATGAAAACTGCATTGCCAGATCCATATATTGACCCGCTGAGGGTATATTTAGATGATAGAGGACCCTTTTACCTTCATACATCACCAGAGATGGGCATGAAGAAGCTGCTTGCAAACGGGCATGATAGGATATTTCAGATGTGTAAGGTTTACAGGTGGGAGGAATTAGAGGAGGTTCATAGCATAGAGTTTACAATGCTTGAATGGTACATGAAGGGGACATACATACAGGCTATGAACGAAGTAGCTGAGCTTATATCCTTTATCGTGGACAAACTCTATGTAAGCAAAAAGGAAAATTTTAAAAGACCCTGGAAGATTTATGAGTTGGAGCGTCTTTTCCTTGAAAAGACAGGCATAAATCCATTCAAATTGGATAGAGATGGACTTTTTATGGCTATGAAAGGGATGGGTTTTGCCGGCATTGATGAAAGAGACAGCTGGAATGACCTCTTTTTTAAACTTTTTATACAGGAATTAGAATGCAGGATAAAGGAAGATGCACCCTATTTTATTAAAGATTGGCCTTTATCTGTGTCTACAATGGCAAAGAAGAAGGGTACTAATAAGGTAGAGCGTTTTGAACTTTATATAAATGGACTGGAGATAGCGAATGGGTATACTGAACTCTTAAATCAGGAGGAACAGAGAAACAGGTTTTTGAAGGACAATAAGGAAAGGACAGGCCTTGGTAAACAGACGTTTAAAGCAGATAAAGAATTTTTAGAAGCCCTATCCCGGTTAAGGGGTTCTTATGCAGGTACTTCTCTCGGGGTTGATAGACTTCTTATGGTTCTACTGCATAGAGACAAGATTGATGATGTGATGGTGGAGAGATTCAGGGCATAATTTTGTAAAACAATATCCCCATATATTCTTTTAATGCAAATGCAATACAGGCCATATTTGATGCATCAGGTAAAAAGCTGAAAAGGTCATATTTTATCCTTGCTGTCTTGTATCCTGTAGGGTAGGGGATTATCTCCTTAAAATACTTACTGAATAATATCTGGGACCTTTTCATGTGAAAGGCGCTTGTAATGAGAAGTATTCTGTTTATTTTATTTTTATCACATATCTCTTTCACATACTTTGCATTCTCAAAAGTATCCTTGCTTATTGATTCTGTAATGATATGATTCTCCTTAACCCCGAATGATAGAAGCTGTTTTTTTGCCACCTCTGATTCAACCTTTCTTTCAAAGACCTTTCCACCTGAGAGTATTATTGGCTTTTGATTTATAAGGTACAGTTGATAAGCCCCAATTACCCTGTATAAGGCATCTCCTGTGAGTATTCCTTTCCCATCAATACCAGGTGCATTATCGAGAACACCACCGCCCAGAACGATATAGGCATCGCAAGTCTTTATCTCAAGCTTTGAGGGAACTTTATATGCATCTTCAAGAGGTATTAGAAATGCATCTTTTGTAGGTTCTATTGTAAATATGTACAAGGCAATGGACAGGAATATAATGAATAATTTAAGCCTTTTTTTCAGGAAAAGGACAGATAAAATCAAGAAGGTGATAAATATACCTGGTGGAAGGAGAATATATATAATAATCTTTTTTAAGATAAATGTGATAACCTAACCCCCACTCTTTGATTTTTTGATATTACTCTTTAAATTCCGCAATCCGCAATCCCTGGCCACGCCCTTCGGGGTGGCAGGGCAGGCCGAAATCCGCAATGACCTCTACTGGTAGTTTGATATCAGTTCCTTGATCCTTGGTATTGCCTTTCTTGCTGCCTTCATTCCCTCTTCTACTAACGTTTTCTTCTGTGTAAAATCAAACATGGAAACACCTTTTATATCCGGTTCTATAATTACATCAGCGTATTGCAGTTTTGCCTTATTGGCTTCGTGCATTGCAATGTTTATAGATTGGGCAATTATATCTATCAAGGAGTCTATCCGATAATCTTTGATGTCCTTCAAGATATTCACTGCGATCACTATGTCGGCACCTTTGCTCCTTGCAACATCGCACGCAATATTATTAGTTACCCCACCGTCTACAAGCATTCTATTTCCGAACGTTACAGGGACAAAGATACCAGGGATTGCTGAAGAGGCCCTTATAGCCTTGGCAAGAGAGCCTTTTTCTAATATGACTGTCTCTCCTGTATTGAGGTCCGTGGCTATCGGATAAAATGGTATCTTTGTATCTTCAATTCTCTTTGCTTTTACTGTTTGTTCTACAAATGTTTCAAGCCTTACGCCCTGCGCCGGGCCGAGTTTCGAGTAAATTAAAGAGAAGTCGAGTATATCGTTTTTCTCTATTTTAAAGGCTGTCCATTCAAGCTGGAAGCTATCAGGATTTGAGGCATATATACCGCCTATAAGACTCCCAACGCTTGTTCCGACTATCATATGTATGGGTATCTTTTCCTGTTCAAGTATCCTTATTACACCAACATGGGCAAACCCCTTTGCTGAACCCCCTCCAAGTACAAGGGCAATTTTTGGCTCCCTTTTTTTCGATACCTCTGGTACTTCAGGTATGGTTTGGCAGGAGAACAGAGGGATTGCGATAATGCATAAGGTGAATAAGGTGAAGAATCTTTTAATGGGAAGACTTAAGCCCAACATATGGATTATGTACCTTCTCAATCCCTATAGTGCTTTTTGGTGCATTACCGTAGTTATGACCAGGGGCTACTATTGTTTCGTCGGGAAGGGTAAAGAGTTTATTACGAATAGATGAAACAAGGACTTCCCATGAGCCTCCATCAAGGTCTGTCCTCCCAACAGCTCCAACAAAAAGGGTGTCACCGGTAAATACCATTCCTTTGTGGTATAGGGAAATACTGCCCGGTGAATGCCCGGGTGTATGGATCACCTTCAAGGAAGTTTCACCTATTGTTATATAATCTCCTTCCCCCACGGTGATGTCAGCCGGGGGTGAAGGCTCTGCACCAAACATGTTTATCATATAGGATGATTGATGTATGAGGCTATTTGCCTCCTTCTCGTGGATGATGATCTCGGCATCTGTCAATTCTTTCATCCTTCTGTTTCCCATAGTATGGTCTATATGAGAATGTGTGTTGACTATATATTTTATATCATACCCTCTGTCTTTGGCTTCTTTCAGCAGCCTTTCACCATTTGCCGCAGGGTCAATGACAAGAGCTTCTTTTGTTTTTTTACACGCAACGATATATGCAAAAACGGCAAAACCACTAACTTCTATTTGTTTCACAAACATAAAACCTCCTTATTGAATAAAGATAATACTTTTTAATGCTGTTTTTCAATTTATTTGATAAAATTATAATCTACATGCAGGGCAGGCAATGAACATAGAACATTTAAAGCAGGAGGGAAGATGAAACCTGTTTATATTGAGGCAAGAGATATACCTGATGCATGGTTTCAATGTATCTACAGGATATTTGAAGATGATGGTGTCCATGAATATGTGGTAGAAAGAGGTTCTTTTGAAGGTAATAAAAGAAGGGAGTTTGATCTGGTGATGTTGCACATAAAATATCCAGGAACGAGGCCACTAGTTCCTGATATTCCATTAGAACTTGGAATACCTGCGCCTACGAGCATGGAGTATGTTGAGGAATATCTTCAATACTTGATGACGGATAAAAAAGGGGATAATGAGGTGTATACATATGGAGAAAGGCTGACAAATCCAAAGGTGTTGATAAATGGGAAAGAGTATATATTAGGTGTGAATCCTGTAATGGAGGTCATCGAGATATATAAAAAACAGAAGTATGGAACCAATCAGGCAATTATGGAGGTAGGTATGCCTCAGGACATAAGACTTGAAGACCCGCCCTGCCTCAGGTTAATTGATACGCGCCTGATGAATGGGAAACTGCATTTTGTCCTTTATTTTAGAAGCTGGGATCTCTGGGCAGGACTTCCATCAAATCTTGCTGCAATTCAGCTTTTAAAGGAGTATATGTGTCATGAGATTGGTGTTGAGGATGGCACCATAGTAGCAGTGAGTAAAGGATTACATCTCTATGAATATACCTTTGGTCTTGCACTGAAGAGGTTGAGAAGGGAGTGAATAAAGTAGACAGTTGCTCCTTACTTTTTCTAAAAATGTGAGGGTAAAGAGATCTTATTATACATGTCTTTGATTGTCTTTTGTATGGCGTCTATATCAGAACCTTCAGTGATTTTATAAGTCTCATGTAAATTTGACTGAGCATCAAGCAATGTGAGGAATAGAAGGTTATTTCTCGTAGGAATCATTTCTGCAAATACCCTTCTCTGGTATATCAAGGAGATTCCATAATAAGAGGATTCTATATGGGCATCTTTACAGTGGTAAGCTGCAAAGTTTAATATCTCGTTCGCTATATCTCTGAAAGTGTTTGATGATAGTTTGTCTATATGTTTTTTTACATAGGATTCTCTAAGGAACTCATTCATCTCTATTTCAAAGGCTTTGTGATTTGTTATACCAGTTTTTTCTCTGAGTTTATTGAGATTATATGCATAATCAATTATCTCAGGATAGGTGTATGAATCCTTTTCCCATAGTTTTTGGAAGATTGCATCAGCTTCTTCCCACGAAAGCTCCTTTTCTATATCTATAAAGAGGTTTTTTCTCAAGGCCTTATCATAGAAATTTTCTATACCAATCTTTTCTATCCGGCTGTCTACGTATGAACTCCATATTTGATTATATCTATCCCTTATCTTTGGTTCTCTATCTTCATCAGGTGTTATTTTTGGATCATACTGGAAGTTAGGGTTTAAAACATCATAGATGTACAAAAATAAATGGTATATTCTGCCATAGAGAAAGAGGGTATCTTTCCAGATAGCTAACTTGATGTCCAGAAGGCCTTTTTTCCTTTTTATAAGTGCCTTTTCATTCCAGGGGGAATCTGTTTCCTCAATAAATGTGCTCCTTACAGATTGGGCTATCCCCAATGAATTTATTATATCTTTAGCAATTATCCTTTTTTCTTCCAATTAAAATTCGCCTTCTAAGTTAAAAATCTCAAGAAGGAGTGTTTTTGATTTCATCCATGTTGAGTCGGGCTTGGTTGAGAAGGGTGTTGTTTCGAGTACTTCTGATAGATATTTTCTTGCTTTGTCTGAATCCCCCTTTTTTGTATATATGTAGCCGATATGATAGGCTGAGGTTTCTTTTATCTTATTGTATTTTGGTATAAGTTGTTCCATCCTTCTCAGCTTTATTAAGATTTCTTCCTTTTCATTCTGGGCTATTGAAGGTTCGTTTACAATCCTTTCATAATGTGTCTTAATGAATTTAATAGTATCTATAGCATCTTTTGTATAATCGTATATATTGAGAAGGATCCTTAACGGGCCTTCGATCCCTCCTTTTTTTAGTTGTTCTTCTGCCTTTTTTAAAGAACTCTGTACATTTGAATCGTTTATAACAGTTTCCTTTTGTGCAGGTTGTTTCTTGACCTTTTTCTCAACCCCGAGGGATAAATTGGGGGAATATAAGGTGAATAAGAGCAATAAAACGAGGAAAGGGGTTACCATAAGCCCCTTCCTCGTTAAAGTGTCTATTTTACTGCTCCTCTCAGTTTGTTCCCAGCTTTGAATTTTGGGACTTTGCATGCGAGTATCTTTATCTCCTTTCCTGTTCTTGGGTTTCTTCCTGTTCTTGCTGCCCTCTTTGCGACTGTAAAAGTACCAAAACCGGTTAATGTAATTTTGTCACCACGTTTTAGAGCCTTTGTAATATTATCCATGAAGGATTTTAGTGTTTTTTCTGCTACAGATTTTTTAATACCAGCGTTGCCTGCAACATTTGCTATAAGCTCGGCTTTTGTCATTCATTTCACCTCCTTTCAAGAGTGTAAAATATAGTGTTAAAAAAGTCTATCAATATGGCGGTGCAGGGAATTGAACCCCGGACACTGCGGATATGAGCCGCATGCTCTAACCATCTGAGCTACACCGCCTTATTTTTCATATATGATATAATGCCAATATTGTCAATAATAAATTAGATATCCGGGTGTTTTTTATTTTTCTGCAGCCAATATTTGTGCTATAAATCATTTATTGCCTTAAGTGGAGGTGTTATGAAAGCGTTGGTTACAGGTGGTTGTGGGTTTATAGGTTCCCATGTGGTAGATGCTTATATCAATAAAGGTTATGACGTTGTGATAGTGGATGACCTTTCTTCGGGAAAAAGAGAGAACAAAAACAAGAAGGCAAGGTTTTATATAGCAGACATTTGTAATGTGGGCATTGAGGATATTTTTTATAAAGAAAAACCGGACATTGTAAACCATCATGCTGCACAGATATCTGTTCCATTATCTGCAAAGGACCCACTTTTAGATGCAGAGATTAATATTAAAGGAACAATAAGGCTTCTTGAATTGTCGAGGAAACACGGGGTTAAGAGATTCATTTTCGCTTCCACAGGGGGTGCAATCTATGGGGAAGCGAAAAAGGTACCCACCAATGAGGCATATTACCCGGAGCCTGAATCACCTTATGCAATCTCGAAATTAGCATGTGAGAAATATATAAAGTTCTATTATGACCAATATGGTCTTAAGTATATGGTTTTAAGGTACAGTAATGTATATGGACCGAGACAACTCCCCCATGGAGAAGCAGGTGTTGTTGCAATCTTTACAGAAAAACTCCTCGCTGGTGAGCATCCTGCACTTTATCATTTTCCGGATGAAAAACGTGGTATGGTCAGGGATTATTGTTATGTGAAAGACATAGCGCGTGCAAATATTGCTGCAGCAGAGAGCAAGAAGATAGGTATGTTTAATATAGGCACAGGTACAGGGACATACACACTGGATTTATACAAACAGATACTCGATATCATTAGAAAGAAAGGTAAAACAATTCCCAGGGCGTTTGATAAACCCAAAAGGGGTATGGCGAGACCAGGGGAAATAAGAGTTAGCACCCTTGATATCAGAAAGGCAAAAAGAGAACTGCACTGGGAATCAACGTATGACATTAAGAATGGTTTATTGGAAACAGTTGATTGGTATCTAAAAAGGTGAAGCTCAAAATCCTCGGAACAGGAACCTCCATACCTTCATTAAGGAGATGTTCTTCCTCCTATCTGCTTTTGACAAAAAAATATGTTGTTCTTGTAGATGTGGGGCCATCTGTGGTGCGGAGGCTCCTTGAATTTGGTTATGAAATAAACGATATAGATGTTATCATTCTTACCCATTTCCATGTGGACCATTCGGCGGATCTTTCTACCTTTTTGTTTGCCTGTAATTATGGTATTGAACCAAGGACAAAACCTCTTTTTATTATTGGGGGGCAGGGTATTTATAAATTTTATAAGGGCCTGTTGAGCATATATCCGTGGATTTTACCAAAATCATACAAGCTTACATTAAGGAGTATGTCAAAGGGTATTTTAGAAATGGAAGATCTTCTTATTGAGACCGATAGGGTGAATCATAATAGAGAAAGTATTGGTGTGAGGATAGAAGGGGAAAAGAATATTACATTTTCAGGGGACACAGATTATTCGAGGAACCTTGTAAGGCTTGCCCTTGGAGTAGACCTTCTTGTTGTTGAGTGCTCATTTCCGGAGAGAAAAGTAAAAGGGCACCTAAATCTGAGTGTCTTAGAAAGGATAGTAAAGGAAGCAGACCCCAAAAGGGTGATTATTTCCCATCTCTATCCGGAGTGGGAAGCATTTAGTGGTGTGTTGCATGCCCCATACCTTATCGGAGAGGATGGCCTTGAGGCAGAGCTTTAAAAAATTACTGAATTCTTTCTTTTTTATACTGACGGTTTAAGGACTGATGGTTGGTGTGTCATCAATTTCTTTTTTCGTCAGAATGGCAAACCCATTTTTGGTTTCTATCTCATACCTCTTGGATTTTTTCAATTCAGGTGCCAATACATCTTGAATATCCTCTAAGATTATAACCAATTTGCCTTGCTGTTTTAAATATGGCATGCCCCTTTTTATATAGGTCTTTGTTACCTCTGTAAGTGGTAGCTCTTCTTCCCATGTATAATTTAAGGCAGGCTGTATAAATATAAAATCAAATGCATTATTAAGGAGAAAGGGGAATTCAATCTCTAAATGGAAGAAATCGTTTCTTTTAGATACTTCTTTTGCGTCAACAAACCAGTCTTTTTTCCTAAAAACATCCCATGTAGATTCATCACTATCCAGACTAAAGAGCATATCCTGAATCCTTTTGTTTTCAACCATTTTGTAAAAGTATGTTGTTGTTATAATGTCCAATATGTCTTTTATTCTCTCTTTATATTTTGTTAGCTTCACCTCAAGCTCGTTTTTTATCTCTAAATCCTCCTTTATCTTTTCGGAGAGAGAGAAATAAAGTTTATACATTTCTTTAAACTCCTGGATTATATCTCTGGGGTGTCTATTGAATAGACCCATCTGGTTTTTTGTATCAAGGGTATTCGTGATATCCTTGATTGACATCCCGAGTAGCGGATTGCCCAATTTATAATTTTTTGCTCTTGAATTGAAGAGGCTACTCATCATATTTTGCAGTATATCAAGAGACAGATGTGACCTCTCAATACCGTATAGAAGATTTTCAATGATATATCCTTTTAATGTAATTTCATCTTCCCATTCTGCAACGAAGGTGTTTTTCCCTTTATAGGGCAGCGTAAAAGATATATAGGCAAAACTCTCCAGAAGTTGAGCAGTGAGATTGCCAAAGCCCGGGGTCATATCGAGTATCTTTTGAGAAAGTATGCCCTCTTTGGTGTAATCTTTGTCTTTGTTTTGCAGGATTATTTCTTCAAGATTCAAAACAGTTGGCGATTCCCTCTTATTAAAAAGGTATGCGGAAATATCTGACACATTGTATTCGTTAATTATCTTTGGTTTTGTATAGTTTTTTTCCATGAGTTCAACACGTTTTTCTCTCAGATAGCCTTCTGTTAACGTTAGATTACTTTCTGGAAAGAGTTCTCTGAATGCGTTCGTTATCCTGGGGTATATTTCTACCCTTTTTTTTAAGTTCTTGATGGATTTTTGGGTTAAGTCCTTTTTTTCCTTTAATAACCCTATTAGCTCTATCCTTTCTTCTTCCAGTATAGCTGGAATAATTGTTTTTAATCCGGAAAGCGAAAAAATCTGGTAGAAAAGGTGTAAGGCCTCTTCGTTCCCTCCAATAAGTGATGTTTCTATGTCAATTTCGATGATTCTTTCTTCAAAAAGGACAGGTTTTTTTACAAGGATCCAGTTTTTCCCATTTGTGAGTATGCCCCAAGGAGTCTTTGATTTTTTTAAGAGGTAAATAATCTGATAGATTGGTATCCTGTTTTCAAATTCTAAATAAAAACCGCTTATACCTTCTTGAAGGTTTCTTCCATATCTTTTTAAAAGCAGTATACCGAGTACATTGTTATAATATTCAATAGTCCCCCAGAGCCGTGAGACTTTTATTCTTTCTTCTTCTGAGGTAAAGAGGGCTACATCAGGACTTTTAACATATTCTTCGAAAAATTTTGGTTTTGATTCATACGCATATCCAAGGTTTTTAAGAACAGGTTTAATCAGGTTTGTTTCAGTATGGATCTCACTTGCAAAGTCTTTCATATCCTGAAATTTTGTTAAAATTTCTAAAAGGGAGGCATATATACTATCTTCTCTCGGTAATGAGAGGATCTTTTCAATACTTGACTCGGAAACAAGGGTGTTCCTTAAAATTGAAGGATGCATACGTTTGAAATGATAATAGTTTAATGCTATTTAGTCAAGGAGAGGAATATCTTTTTCTTCTTTATCTATGCCCATCTTCTGGATTTTTTCAATCTCTTTAAGTTTCATCCTGATAATTATAATAAGTCCAATGATGGCTATCCAGAAAATGGCCAATGAACATAGTAACTTTTAATTAACAACTGAGATTTTTTTGTCAAGATAATCTTTTCACAATCCTTGAAGTATATAGAAATTGTCTTGACTTTTGTTGACAAGGAAACGAATAATTAGATAAATTACAATAGGAAGGACAAGATGGAAGAAAAACAGATACAACAAGAAGATGATGAGATAAATCTTTTAGATTACTTAATGGTTATTGCAAAGCGTAAAAGGTTGATTATTCGTATTACCTTAGGAATCGCGATACTCACTGCCATAATAAGTCTTATTCTGCCGCCCACATATATGGCCGAGACAAAGATACTTCCACCACAACAAGGGACATCCAGCATGGCAAGTCAGCTTTTAAGTCAGTTTGGCGGGGCCGCTTCCCTTGTTGGAGGTGCTATACCAATCAAGACGACAAATGAACTCTATATCGAACTATTGAAAAGCAGGGTTGTCCTTGACCGTATAATTGATAGGTTCGATTTGATGAAGTTTTATAAAGCTAAACACCGGGAAGATGTGAGAAATATACTTACAGGTATGCTTAAGGCCAAGGATGACAAAAAAAGTGGAATTATAACTGTTGGAGTTGAGAATAAAGACCCGAAAAAGGCTGCTGATGTAGCTAATGCATTTGTTGAGGAGCTTAAGAATCTCACAAAAGGTCTTGCTGTTACTGAAGCAAGCCAACGAAGATTATTCTATGAAGGACAGCTTGAAGATGCAAAAAGATCCCTTGTACAGTCAGAGGAGGCGATGAGAGGTTTTCAGGAAAAAACAGGTGCCTTAAAGATTGAAGACCAGGCAAAGGCTGTTATTGATGGTATTGCGCAGTTGAGGGCGCAGATTGCTGCAAGGGAGGTAGAAATCAGGGTAATGAGAACATACTCTACAGAAAACAATCCGGATATGCGGAAAGTGGAAGAAGCATTAAAAGGGATGAAAGCCGAATTAAGTAAGCTCGAGACGAGAAAAGGTGATGGTCATGACCCCCTTATGCCAACAGGCAGGATGCCTTCAGTGGGGACAGAATATATAAGAAAGATGAGGGATTTCAAGTTTCATGAAGCCCTCTATGAACTTTTGCTAAAGCAGTATGAAGCTGCAAAACTTGATGAGTCAAGAGATGCAGCAATAATACAGGTCGTTTATAAGGCAGAACCGCCGGAGAGAAGAATAAAACCCAAGAGAAGGCAGATGGTTATGATTGCAGGTGTGGTGGGATTCTTTTTCTCCATATTTGCAGCATTTTTTATGGAGTATATTGATAAATCTTCATTAAACCCTGAAAATAAAGAGAGGATGGATGCACTGAAGAATTCTTTTGCCATCAGTGCAAAAAATAGAGAGTGGATAACAAACCTTAAGAAGTACTTGCCTATGAGACGCAAAACTTAAGACAGGCAGAAAGATAGAATTGCCTGGAGCATAGAAACTGAAATTGTGAGGTGTTAATTATGAGGAGATTTAAGCAGGCAATAGTTGTTTTGCTTATTATATTTTTTTCCGGTAGCGTACTTGCCCAGCAGATTGCCCCTCAAGTGCCGGGATATCAGTCACCATCAGGGCAGCAATCTTTTCAGGGACAGATGCTAACCCCTCAGCAAATACAGCAACCTCAGCCTGTCCAGCAAGCGCAGCCCCAACAACCGGTAGTTGCTCGTCAACCCTCACAGGAAAAACCATCTGTATTCGAAATGTATGTATCTGACAGGCCTGTCGAGATTACCGACAAGCAGTTTGAGATTATAAAGAAATTTGAGGGCATTACCTTTTCCTATACATCACGTATTACAAATATAGGCAATATTGCTGTTCCGGTAAAAATCGTGAAATCCCTTGAAAAACTTGAGGGGATTTCAATAGCAGCCTTAGCGGATATAGATGCGGGATACCTGATCGGCACTCCCGATGCAATCTTTTCTGCATTCCGGATCTTTGGAATAACGACAGGTTTTGATGTCTCTACAACCGTAAGACAATTTGGTTACGAACTTTTCAGACAACCTCCATCTACCTTTGCGCCTGTTGACAGGGTACCTGTGGGTCCTGATTATGTGATTGGCCCTGGGGATGAGATAAGGGTGACGATCTGGGGGAACATTGAAGGGCAATTCAACCTTGTTGTTGACAGGGACGGGCATATCAGTCTCCCAAAGGTTGGTATACTGGGTGTCACGGGACTTACATTCAAGGAGTTGAAAGAACTCCTGCATAAAGAATTCTCAAAATATTACACAGGTTTTGAGATGAATGTGAGTATGGGGGCGTTAAGGACGATCAGGGTTTATATAGTGGGTAATGCCCAGACGCCGGGGAGCTATACAATCTCTTCCCTCTCTACCCTCGTAAATGCTCTCTTGGAGGCTGGCGGTCCAAGTAAAAAGGGAACCATGAGAAACATACAATTAAAGAGGAATGGCAGAACCGTTGTTAACTTCGATATGTATGACCTTTTACTCAAGGGTGATAAGACAAAGGATATAAGGCTCATGCCGGAGGATGTGATATTTATACCACCAGTAGGTCCACTTGTTGCCATAGCAGGGAATGTAAAAAATCCTGCGATATATGAGCTAAGGGGGGAATCGAAATTTAATGATTTAATAGAAATGGCAGGGGGATTTACAGCCACAGCATTCAAAGGAAGGATTCAGGTACAGAGAATCGAGAACCATAGATTTAAAACTGTGTTTGAGGGTGATTTTATCGATATAGAAAATAATTTAGAAAAAAACTTTGCGCTTAAAGATGGCGACCTGGTAAAAATATTTTCAATTCTTGAAACAAAAAATACAGTTACAGTGACAGGGGCAGTTGCAAATGCGGGTGAGTATGGAATTGTTCCAGGGATTACAAGGATAAAAGATGTAATAGCTTTATCGGGCGGTTTGGTCTATTACGCCTCCAACCAGGCTGAACTTACAAGGTTAAAGGTTACCCAATCAGGTCCGCAGACAGAAAGGTTTAATATTGATATTTCAAAAGCCATGGCTGGTGATGCTGAACATAATATTCCTTTTGAAATAAATGATTATCTTTTTGTCAGGGCTGTACCTGAATGGCAGACCAATTATTATAAGGTAAATATTCAGGGTGAGGTAAAATTCCCCGGTACCTACACCGTTAAAAAAGGGGAGAAACTGTCTTCCCTTATTGAGAGGGCAGGAGGGTATACAGAAAGGGCATATCTCAGGGGGGCAGTTTTTATGAGGGAGAGGGTGAGAGAGCTTCAGCAGAAGAACCTTGAAGAGATGATTACGAGACTTGAAAGGGAAATATTTTCTGTTAGTTCTGCCCAGGCCGCTGTTGCAGCAACTCAAGAAGAGGTACAGGCAAAAAAACTGGAGACAGAACAAAAACAGAAATTTATTGAATCCTTAAGGAAATTAAGGGCAACAGGAAGGTTATCTATGAGGCTTGCCCATCTCAGGTTATTAAAAGGAAGTGAATATGACATTGAGCTTGAGGATGGTGATAATCTTTATATCCCGGTTGTCAATAACGTAGTAAATGTTACAGGTTCAGTAATGTCGCATGGGAGTTTTATTTACTCTGATAACCTTGATTATAAAGACTATATAGAGATGTCAGGCGGGTATTCGAGGTATGCAGATCAGGATAGCATTTATGTGTTAAAGGTAGACGGTAGTGCAATGAAACCAAGAGGAGGATTCATTTCATGGAATCCTTTCAGGTCAAGATGGGAGATGACAGCCTTTGGCGAGGCAATTAAAGGAATTGAACCAGGAGACACCATAGTTGTCCCTGAAAAGATAGAGCGCATTGCATGGTTGAGGGAAATCAAGGATATCACCCAGATCCTTGCAAATGTGGCATTGACTGTAGGTGTATTTAAAACACTGTATTAGCCGGGAATCAAGACCAGGTATGGATGAAAGCATTGGAAAAAATACATAATTTCAGCTTTCTATATCTTCCTCCATTGACAGGCAATAGTGCAAAACGTTCTCCATAAGCTCTGTTTCTCTGCTTGGCTATTTTTTTTGCTCTCTGCTCTCTGCTCTCTGCTCTCTGCTGGCATTTTGCCGGTTCATGCAGACGATGAGCCCTTTACCGGAGCTTCCAACTGGGGTGGTACAGGGCTTATGGAGATTCCATCAGCGAGGGTGCTGAAAGAGAATCGATACAGGGTTGGAGCAAGCCAGATAGACCCATACAGGTACTACTATATTGCAGTCAGCCCCCTTAAGGGTCTTGAAATTGATGGAAGGGTTACAGAAATCCTTGGGGTAAAGGCAAACCCTGGAGACCCAAATTGGAGAGGTTATGGTAATGAAAAAGATAAAGCAGTTGATGTGAAGTATAAATTTATTGAGGAAGGGAAATATAGCCCTGCCGTTTCTATAGGTATCATGGACCCTCATGGAACACGGCTTTATGCATCGCAATATCTTGTGGCAAGCAAGCAGATATATCCCTTTGATTTTACGTTAGGGTTCGGCAACGGAAGATTTGGAAAAAGACCCTTACCATCCCAGGGGGAAGGTTTTAAGATTGAAATGTTCAGCGATACAAAGGGGTGGTTAAAAGACTCGCAATTCTTCTGGGGTATACAATTTGCCCCTTCGGAAAAGATTGCCCTCATGATGGAATATAATCCTATTCGATACGAAAAACAAACCAGTGATCCAGCCCAGTCGAAATATTTTAATGAACCTGTGCCTTCAAAATTTAACTACGGCTTAAGATTAAAGCCGTGGAAGTGGAGTGACATTGATTTGAGCTACCAGAGAGGAAACCAGGTGGGTATAAATCTTTCTGTGGCATTCGACATCGGGCAACCGCTTATTCCAATATACGACCGTCCTTACAGGGAGAAGCAGGAAGACAGAACAAGCCCGTTACATAAGCGTTTAATTAAGGCATTGAATGGGTCGGGGTTTAGTAACATTGGTATTGACATTGAGGGGTATGATTTATGGATAGAGGCACAAAATGACACATATTTTTACAGCACAAGGGCGATTGAGGTAATTCTTAAAATTGTTAACGAGATAGCACCGTTGAATATTCAAAAAGTCAAAATTGTACTTACCAATAATCTAATTCCGGTAATTCAGGTTACAACAACAAGACTTGACATAATGGAATTTTACAGGGAAAGGCTTACCTTTAATGAGTTTTTCTATTTATCGAAGATTAACACGGATGTCCTTGAGGTGCCCGATGTTAAACGCGAGCACAGGAAGTATTTTGACTATGGTGTCAAACCGGCCTTCAGGATGTTTCTGAATGACCCGTCTGGTTTTTTCAAATACAGACTTGGTGTTTATCTATGGGGAAGTTATAGCCCCTGGAAGGGTGGATCCTTTATCGGTGGGTTTGAAGGCTTTCCTTTAAATACTGTCTCAACATCAAATGAGCCTTTATCAGAGCCAATAAGGACGGATATTGTGCCCTATCAGAAAAAGGGGGTCTCCTTAGGCAGGTTAATGTATAATCAGGTATTTAAGACAAGCCATGAATTATATGGAAAGATTGCTGCCGGGCTGCTGGAGATTCAGTATGCAGGGTTTGATGGTGAGGTCGCCATACCGCTACGTAACGGAAGGTTTATGGTTGGTTTAGGTAGCAGTGTAGTAAAAAAAAGGGATGTTGATAATCCCTTCAAATTAAGCAATGAGTATACAAAGACGTATACCACGGCATTTTTGAATACACGGCTGAATATACCTGAATATGAATTTTCTGTTGATCTTAAGACGGGCAGGTTTCTGGCAGGTGATAAGGGTACAAAGTTAACAGTTTCTAAATTTATAAAAGGTGTGGTAATTTCAGCCTGGTATAGCTGGACAGATACCTCAATATTTAAAGACCAGTTTAACAGGGGGTATCATGACAAAGGGGTTATGCTTACATTCCCACTTAGACTATTCAAAGGGTCTGACAGCAAAACTACCTACAGTTATGCAATATCGCCCTGGACAAGGGATGTTGCCCAGGATATAGACCATTACAATAACCTCTTTGATTTTATGGGTAGAAATACAAAGATATACCTTGACAAAGATAAAAATGGTTTGTATAAATAGAACACGGGGGTATTTATAATTCATGAGAAGGAGGTACTAAATGAAGTTATTTAGTGTCGTATTATCGGTATTTTTTTTATTGACCGTTATTGCGCCTTCGTTAACATATGCTCAGGCTGAGGGTGCGGCAGGTGCAGCAGCGGCAGAAGGAGCAGGAGCAGGTGCAGGTGCGGCAGGTGCAGGTGCGGCAGCAGGTGCAGGCGCAGCAGCAGGTGTTGGAGCAGGCACAATTGCAGCTGTAGCGGTTGGGGTAGCGGCAGTAGCAGCAGGTGTTGCAGCAGCATCAAGTGGCGGCGGCGGTGGGGGAGAAGTAACACCAACGCATCATCACTAAGAAACCTGTTTACTTTATGGGGCTGGGGAAAATCTTTCCCCAGCTTCTTTTTTTCATATGAAAAAATATTTTTATATTAATCTAATTATATTGGTGCTGTTTGTGACTTTTGTCTATGCAGATAAACAGGACAGCACATATGATGCTATCCTCTCTTCTGCAGAATCCTTTTTTAAAACGATGAAAGATAAGGACTATCCGAAAATATGGGCATACCTTACATTAAAATCAAAAGGTATTATAGTAGGTGATGTATATAAAGCTGAGGTTAAATCGGGTATTGAACATTCAAAAGAGGATATAGGTAGAGACTTTAATACGGGTGGTCTTTTGTCCCGGTCTTACTGGAATAACTACCTTGAAGTCTTTAATCCTGACACAGTTTTAGAACAGAGCAAGTGGGAAATGGGTCAGGTTAAAAAGGACAGGGCTGAAGTAATAATCAGGTACAAAAGGTCTGAAAGGCCTGCAATATTACAGATGTTCAGAGAAGATGGTGTGTGGAAGGTGGGTCTTGAAGAAACATTCGGTATATTAAAGAAGTAAGAAAAGGGACATTATGGGTGATTATGACGATGAAAGACCAGACTGGCGTGAGATAGATAGAAAAAAGGACAGAAGCAGGTATATAGGCAGAGGTGAAAAAAGACAGAAAAAGGAAGGGCACAAGGATAGGTGGCAGGAGGGCAGGGTAAAAGAGGCATTGGATAGGCTCTTTATGGGGAAGAAGGGAACCGTTGAGCACGATAAACTCTACAGAAAGGTTCATGATTCTTATGGGTCTGAGAGATTTCTGGTGAATGTAAAAAAATATATTGAAAATTATGGGTTACCGGATGATGCATCAACACTGATACTCATTCTGGATACAAAGGAACAGGGTATAATCATTCAAACCATTGAAAAGCTTAAAGAGATTTATCCAGCCTTATCTGACAGGCAAAAAGAGGATGTAAAGAGGAAGCTTTCAATTATTGCCATCACGGATAGATCGAGAGAGGTAAAATCAAAGGCAGAAGAAGTAATGAGAGAAATAAATCAGTAATCAGGGGTTAGAATAGAGGACTGTTTACTCCCTACTTTATAAAATGAGTGTGTTTGACCCGTTTGGTATTATATAGCATATCTGTTCTTTACTTTTGTCTGCTAAACCTATTGCATCCTTTATTGTCTTTTTTGGAGTTATACCCATCCTTTTTACCTGTCTTTCTTCAAGTTCTGATACAAGGACAATATTGCAACTTTTTGCTTTTAACCTTGTTGCGTAGGCAGTCTGGGCATAGACCTTATCGCTTTTTCTCACGTGGAACTCCATATCCTCTATTGTTGGATATTCAAACCACCTTAAGAAATCATCGTTTCCAAGACCATCTTCACATTTTCCGGCAACAATAATTGTCCCCTTATCTCTCACTGCCCCCATTGCATGTTCAATGGCCTTGTGTGCCTGAATAAAGTTTATATCCTTTGGAAAACCTCCCGCACTTACGATTGCTATATCACCCCTTTTCTCTATACGACATCCGAAGTTTTCCATAAACCATTTACAGCCGGCCACATGGGCTTCATTTATATTACCTGTGAATATATTGAGCAGGTTACCCCTATCATCAAGCACTGTATTGATGAGAAACATAGGTGTTCTAATCAGGGAGATACCTTCCATTATCTCCTCATGCATGGGGTTTCCTTCAAGGATGCCTGATTTTGCCAGGGCGTGTTTGCCGGATTTTTCTTTATTGAAGACCTTACTGTGAATGCCGAGGATTGTTTCATAACCTGAGATGCCGGGAAATATTGTCTTTCTCCCTCCCCCGAAGCCGGCAAGGTAATGAAAATTTATGGAACCCATGACGATGGCAGCCTCAGCTTGAATGAGTGATGAGTTTAGAAGAACCTCAAGCCCTGAAGATGTTCGTCCAACAGATGTCAGGTTATCCTTGTTAAAGCAGTCATGGTCAAAACAGGGGATATTTTTATATATGAGTTCAGAAACAATACCTTTTTTTTCATCTTCAGTGTGCCTTCTATGATTTCCGAGGGCAAATATGCATTTTACGTCAATGTTTTTGAAGAATTTTTTATAGAGAATGGGTAGTATAAGTTCTGTACCTGCGTATCTTGTTATGTCAGGGACGACTAAAAGTATGTTTTTAAATTTGCTAAGCCAGTCAGCAAAGGGTTTTTCATTAATAGGGTGTTCAAGGGTATTTAAAAGGGCCTCCTCCATGGGAAGGGGCCCTAATTCTTTATGTTTTAATACTGTTGTATGCCAGTTCCCGGGCAACTCAAAAGAAATTATATCTTTCCCATATTTAAGGCTGTATGTGGACATAACGCTTATTAGCTATCATCCGTCAGCATAAAGATAAGAGTACTTTTTGGTTTTTATATAACTAATAGCTGACAGCTAAATGCTTATTTTACTTCCTGATACTATAAAATACATCCCTTCCACCGAATATTGCCAGATCCCCTAATTCTTCTTCTATTCTCATCAGCTGGTTATATTTTGCGATTCTTTCACTTCTGGAAGCAGAGCCGGTTTTTATTTGTCCTACATTTATTGCAACCGCCAGGTCTGCAATGAATGTGTCCTCTGTCTCGCCAGAGCGATGAGAAATCACGCAAGTATACCCGGCCCTTTTTGCAATCTCAATTGTGGTCAGTGTTTCAGTAAGTGTGCCTATCTGGTTTAACTTTATAAGGATACTATTCGCTATGCCCTTTTTGATCCCTTCCATAAAGATTTTCGGGTTAGTAACAAAAATGTCATCGCCGACGATCTGGATCTTTGAAGCGCATTGGTCGGTGAATTTTTTCCAGCCCTTCCAGTCGTTCTGGGCAAGCCCATCCTCTATAGAGACAATGGGATATTTACTCATGAGTGATTCGTAGAAATCGATAAGCTTGTCACTATCCCACGTATTTTTATCAATATGATATTTACCTTTTTTATAAAGTTCACTTGCAGCAACATCTAAGGCTAAGAAAACATCCTTTCCGGGCTTATATCCTGCCTTTTCTATGGCTGTCATTAAAGTATCAAGTGCTTCCTTTGTGGAAGATATCTGGGGGGCAAAACCACCTTCATCGCCCACGCCTGTTGTGTGACCCTTATCTTTCAAGACCCCCTTCAAGGTATGGAATACTTCTACCCCCATTCTTATCGCTTCTTTAAAGCAGTCTGCTCCAGCTGGCACTATCATGAATTCCTGGACATCGAGGGTGTTTTGAGCATGGGCACCGCCGTTTATCACATTCATCATGGGAACCGGCAGCTCCCTTGCCCTTATACCACCTATATACTGATATAGTGGTAGGGCTACATACTCTGATGCCGCCCTTGCAACTGCCATTGAGACACCGAGGAGTGCATTTGCACCGAGATTGTTTTTGTTTTCTGTTCCGTCAATTTCTATCAGGAGGTTATCAATGTATGCCTGGTCTATTGCATCGAGCCCTTCAATTTTAGGGGCTATAATGTTATTCACATTATCCACTGCTTTGAGCACACCCTTTCCTTTATATCTTTTTGTATCCCCATCCCTTAGTTCAAGGGCTTCTCTTTCTCCAGTAGATGCACCAGAGGGAACAATTGCACGTCCCATATACCCGCTCTCCAGCGCAACGTCAACCTCAACCGTTGGATTTCCCCTGCTATCGAGTACTTCTCTTGCAAAGACATCATATATAGTTGACATAAGTACCTCCTGTTTTATATTAGGGAATAAAATAAAACCTGCCTTTGCAGAATAACACAGGATTGAAAAACCTTCAAATATTTTATGAAAGGGTTAATTCTATAGCGAGTAATATATTGAAAAGGCATAAAGCCAGAGTGAAGGTTAGGGAAATTTCACAATCCAAGAAATTGGATCGCTATCCCGCAAAGAAATATTGTTGCACCAGCAAGGGCATGGTTGTATCGTTCCAATCGTTCCATGGGAAGAATATTTATACCAAGACTTGAAATCAAGACAATACCGAGCATGGTCATGATTGTTACTCCCCCGAATACGCTGGTTACAAGTATAAGGCCTGAGAGGCTACTTTTTGCCGCTGGATACATCAATATGGGGATTAATGGCTCGCAGGGACCGAAAACAAAAATTGTAAATAGAATCCAGGGTGTAATATTTATAGCACCTTCACTGCTATGAACATGAACGTGTTCCTCGGTATGTATGTGTTCATGAACGTGATTATCTCCATCTTTATGGAAATGCGGATGTTTGTGCGGTCTATTCCTTAAGGCCCTCCGCAATCCCCAGACGAAATACATCAACCCAAAGGCAATGAGACCCCATGCTGCAAGGTTGCCCCGAAATGATTCTAAGGCCTCTAATTTTGTAACAGCGATACCCAGGGCAATGCCCACGATACCTAATAAAACAGAACTCCCTATGTGACCAATGCCGCAGAGAGTAGTTATAAAGGTTGTTTTGATCAATGACCATTTCTTTGCCTTGGCGATTACAATAAATGGTAGATAGTGGTCAGGTCCAAATAAGGTGTGAAAAAAGCCTATAGAAGCGGCGGTAACTGTAAGGATTATTAATTCTTGTGACACTTTGATAATCTCCCTTAGCAGATCCTTGGTAATGGAGTACCGGTGAGCATATTCAACCTTCTTGTCCCCCCTAACCCTGTCTTTAAGTAGACATTCCCTTTCCCGTCCTTAATATTACCAATTATACACGATTCATGGAGAAATAACCCTTTTTTTAAGTATATCAACATATCATCTGCTTCTTTTTCTGAAACGATAGCAAGAAATTTACCTTCATTTGCAAGATATAGAGGGTCAAGACCAAGTATCTCGGTAACCCCCTTCACATTTTCCTCTACAGGAATGCAAGCTTCGTTGAGCCAGATGTCTTTACCCGAAGCTAAGGCAATCTCCTTTGCATTTGTTGCGAGGCCACCTCTTGTCAGATCACGCATAAACTTAATGCCCTTAAATTGTCTTAAGAGCTTTTCTGTAATAGTGTGGAGAGGAGCACAATCGCTCAACACCTTAGTGTCAAAATTAAAGGATTCTCTTTCAAGAAGTATTGAAAGACCATGGTTACCAACAGGACCGTTCACAATAATGAAGTCGCCAGGTTCGATACGGTTGTATCCCAGATTTGCTTCAGGGAGCACGTAGCCTACACCTGTAGTGGTAATATAAATTTTATCTGCCTGTCCTCGTCCAACCACCTTGGTATCTCCTGCGATGATTGCCACACCAGCCTCACGGCAGGTTTCTGCCATAGAAACAATGATCTGTTCTAAAACAGCAACCTG
>Ga0172364_10000410_pt1 | contig 29994 bp, 31 predicted proteins | sample LakKivSesite10cm_FD_114545 | JGI IMG/M metagenome (GOLD analysis project Ga0172364, IMG submission 114545) | Sediment microbial communities from Lake Kivu, Rwanda - Sediment site 10cm | ecosystem: Environmental > Aquatic > Freshwater > Lake > Sediment | place: Rwanda: Western Province, Lake...
AGTGGCGTTATCATTTTTAATGCTAGCTGTTGTACCTGCAATGAGCCAAGAGATAAACATTATAAAACCAGAAGATAATAAAACCATTAAGGAGACAACAATAAGAATAGATGTACCAGACGATTCACCAGAACTCAAGGAATTTACTGATCAGATTATAGCCGTTGAAAATTGGTTTGAGACTAATAGGCCAGTCCAAAAATTAATTAAAGCGACAATAGACGAAGACTGGGAACTAGTGGAGCAAATAAAAAATGATATAAAAGACCAAGCAAGAGGGATACTTACATCATTAAATGGATTCCTAGTTTCAAATGGTCAAGAGCCAATAACTGAACAATGGTTATGGGGTGAGATGTTTGAGACAGAACTTGGAAGAAGTACTGTTGTCAGCATTGGAAGGGGATTTTGCTTTATTCCATTCTATGACTATGAGACTTTCTTGGGGGTCATGCTCAGACCAATGTGGTTCTTCTATCCACCAGTGTTCTTAGGTGGTTTTGGTTACACTGGGAATGCTAACCTGAATGTATTTCCACCTAGAATTGAATATGGTGACAGATTAGGTACTCACATTGTGCGAACAATGATGTTTACCGGTCTCTACATCAATATCGGAGAACTTGGATTTAATACCCCTTTAAGTGGATTGATAATAACGCTTGGCAGAGCACGCGTTGTGATGCATTAAATTAAAAAATGTAATTACTTAACCGCGCGGAATTAAAAACTAAACCTTCTTTTTTTTATTCTTTTTTTAATGTCTGAAATATCTCTGCCCTGAAAAAACCATTGCTATACCACGTTCATCTGCAGCTTTTATAACCGCATTATCACGTATTGATCCACCTGGTTGAATTATTGCTTTTACACCGGATTTTGCAGCAACATCAACCGCGTCTCTAAACGGGAAAAATGCGTCACTTGCCATAATTGATTCTTTAATATTTTCCTTCCCTTTTTGTGTTGCGATCCATGTGGCATCCACCCGAGATGTCTGTCCACCACCAATACCAACAGTACGTGTGTCTTTTACAAACACAACTGAATTTGATTTAATGTGCTTAACACATTTTACTGCAAACTCCATTGACTCTAAATCTTCGTTAGACGGTTTATTTTTTGTAACAATCTTCCAGGTTTTTTTGTCAGCAAGCCAAACATCCCGCTCTTGCGCGAGATATCCGCCTACAACGCTGCGAACATCAATTCCTTTTCTCTCAACTTTTTTATCCAAACCTTTCACTTCAAGAAGCCTCAGGTTTTTCTTTTCTCCAAAAACAATTAATGCCTCTTTACTAAAAGTTGGTGCTATAACTACTTCGAGGAAATAATTGGTAAGTTCTTTTGCTATATCTTCTTTTACTTCTCTGTTGAATGCTAAAATACCCCCAAAGGGTGAATATGTGTCTGTAGCATAGGCATCTTTCCAAGCCTGTAATAAATCAGAGGAACTTGCAATACCACAGGGTGTCGCATGTTTTATTATAACACAAGTGGGCTGTGAGAATTCTTTTATGCATTCAATTGCGCAGTTAGAATCCAAGATGTTGTTGAAAGATAGTTCTTTGCCATGAAGTTGTCTGGCGTTTGCAGCACATGGTTCATCCACGATAGGAATCGCTTTATAAAACGCGCCTTTTTGGTGAGGATTCTCTCCGTATCTCATTCCCTGGATTTTCCTCATTGTAAACGTATAGTTCTCAGGTAAAACATCGTCACCCCATATTTTACTAAGATATTGTGATATTATTGCATCGTATTGGGCAGTATGAGAATATGCCTCCAGGGCAAGTTTTTTCCTAAAACTTAGATCTATTTCTTTTTTTGATTTCAAACTATTTAGGATTTCATCGTATTGCTTTGGATTTGTTAATACAAGTACGTCTTCGTAGTTCTTTGCAGCTGCTCTTATAAGAGTAGGCCCACCGATATCAATGTTTTCTATAACCTCATCTATACCAACATTTGGTTTTTGTATTGTTTCTTCAAAAGGATACAGGTTGCAAACTAACAAATCAATAGTCCCAATATTGTGTTTTTTAAGGGTCGCCATATGTTTTTTTTCTTTTCTTTTTGCTAGTATACCTGCATGGATAACTGGGTGTAGTGTTTTCACTCGACCATCTAGTATCTCTGGAAAACCAGTAACATCTGATACTTCCTTGGTTTTAATACCTGCTTTGCTTAAAACAGATGAGGTGCCACCAGTTGATAAAATTTCTATGCCTAGTTTAGAAAGTCCTTTAGCAAAATCAGTAACACCGGTTTTATCTGAGACGCTAATCAGTGCTCGCGAGATTTTCATTACTCTTACCCAAATAGCATAGGAAGGATATTCATAAACATTTGGGTCGTTTTTTACGTGTTTTCTCTGATTCAATAGCTTCTTTTAGACTAATCTCTCCCCTTAAAACTCTTAGGGCTGTATCTGCTGATATAGAAAACCTACCATTAGTTAGTTGCCTGCTTTTTTCCTGTACATTTTTTATATCCCCTTTTGTTGGTTCTAGCGGCAGGCGTTTCTGTACTTTACCGCCAGTTAGCAATGCTATTGCTGCAGCTGCTTCACTGTCTCTCTCAGGCCTAATTGTTTTTGTTTTTTGCGAAGATGTTGTTTTTGCTTCGTTAACAATCTCTATAGGCATCTGCAGAGAAATCAGAGAGTTTATTATCCTGTTTCTTGTGATAGTGGATCCGTCACCAATACGAATAAGAGTTTCCATGGATGGATATTCTCTTAGAAACCGTTTCACTATACTTGCTACCTTCTCCGGTGTCTCAATACAGGTTTTCTGCAGTAGGATATCATCGCCTACCACAGCTACACCTGGTTGGTCACCTGGGTCTATACCAATATAAACTTTTGAGTAGAGTTCTTTTCCAATTAGCATCTGCATAGCAAGATCAACAGCATGGTCAATACTATCGTATGCATCTGCTGCTATAACATTCTGGGATTTTATGTCATGTATCTCACTATTAGAAGTCAATATAACTCCGATTCTACTAGGTATATTATCTATAGATGTTAGTGAAACATACGGTATATTTCTTTTTTTAAGTGTTTTCAGCAGGTCGTGATACAATGAGAAATCCTTTGTGTAAACTCCTAGTGTTTTCATCCAACAGAAATATCAAACAATTATGATATATAGGTTTGGGATCTACCATTGCCAAGGTTTTTTCTTATCAAGATATGCTGTCCAAAAACCTCCTAGGTTGTTTTTAAGCAGATCTTCTAGACTAACAACCTCGTATTTTTGTTTATATCTATCTATATGTTTTCCAAGACTAAGATTCTTTATTCTTTCTTTTAGAAAAACTCTTATGTCTGTGTGTTCTCTTTTTATTTCTACGTAGTATCTACCATTCTTTTTATATGGCTTCTTTGTAACCCGCGGGTTGTTTTTCCATCTGCTAATGAACTCTTCAACATTATCTCTAAGTTTTATTGGTGGTCCCTCATGAATCATTGTTTTTGATAGAGACTTTTTTTCTGTTTTAACAATTATAAATATCTTTTTTTTGTCTACATAAAAAACAATATCATGTATTGTGAAATCGTTTCTCTCGCAGATATCCCATATTGATCGTACTGCTTTTCTTATCTGAGGGTATAAATTTTCTACTATGATATCTGGTTTAACAAGTTTTATTCCAATGTAGAGTTTGTTTTGTTTTTTTATCTCTTTTTTAATTTTTTTCAATGGCCATCTTATAATTCTGTTTGGGAAAAAGAACGTTATCCGTGGTTTTTTCGTGTATTCTTTACATGCTTTTATGAATAGTTCATATTTTTCTTTTGATACAGCTGATGCTACATTCCTATTATTGTCCACCGGGTCTATGAAAATTAGTGGTGTGTCAAATGTTGGATGTTTTGCTTTTGTTAATATTATTGTATGTTTTGTCTTCCAGTTTTTCGCATTTCTTATTAGGTCGTTGAAGGTTTTGTATTTTATTATTAGTATCTCACATAGGTATCCTGAGAATCCTTCTATCTCTGCTTCTGCCCCGTAGCATCCTATGCCTCTCAGGAATTGTTTTAGTAGTCTTACTTCTTGTTTTTGTGTTTTTTTCAGGTTTTTTATTACGTATTTTGTGTGCAATGGTGTTCTGTCAACAGCTGATAGTTTCTGCGAGGGTTTTTCTATCTGATATGATGGCACTATCTCTGCTTTTATGTTTTTGTAGTATCCTCTTATGTATGGGTGTTCTGCGTAGCACTCCTCTGTTTTTTTTAGTATTTTTCTTCCTATGTTTATAGCATGATTCCCTATCTCATTTTTCTGATAACTAGTTGGGAAAAGTAGGAACATGTCTATGTCCAAGTTGTTTTTTAGGTAGGTGTCTTTTGCTGTTGATCCAACTAGTTCTATTTTCGTGGGCAAGTGTTTTTTTGTTAGCTCTTTCTGTACTACTTTTTTCAAATCAGCTATTGTTTTTTGTATCCTTTTTTTGTCTTCACTTGTTGGTGTGATTTTTTGTAGGACTTTTTTTTCTAAGTCTCTGGTATTTTTCATTTTGTTTGCCCCTTTTCTTTTTTCTTCATAACGTATCTTAATATGAATATTACTGCTATTGCTAATGACGCACCTGTTATTATGTCAATTATCCAATGGATGGCTAGATACATTATTGCGATTATTACTGTTGCCATCGTGAAATATGCTAGATAGGTTAGTTTTTTGTTTTTTGTCAGGCTCATTGAGTATGCTATTAGTATTGTCATTGCTGTGTGTAATGAGGGCAGGCAGTTGTTTTCTGTTGTTACTGAATAGAAGAAATTTTCCACATTTGGTATTGTTTTTTCTAGTGCTGATCCTAGGTTGTTGAACATGTATACGTTTGTTATTGGTAAGAACAGATAGAACGGTAAGGCTATGATATAGATTAATAGTAACCCGTATGCTAATGTTTTCATAGCTTGTTTTTCATCTGCTGTTATGAAATATAACGGTGAGAACCATAATGTGAACGGATATACTGCTATGTACATTAGTACGAAGAATGAGACTAGGAGTGGTATCCAATACTGTGAGAATGATGCGACGATGTTGTCTTCTAAACTTTTTATTGATGGTGCAAAATCTGTTCCAACGATTTCTGTTATTGTCGGGTCTATAAATTTGACTTCTAGTATATGAAAGGATACAACACCTAGTATGATAATTATTGGGATGATATTCTTTTTGAAGAGGTTGTAATATTCTTTTGCAGTTTTTTTAAAGATTTTTTTTGGGGTTAGAAAAAACAAGCTTATTACTATTAACACTATTTGAATTAAACCAATGATGATTAACCAGTTGTATATGTTGTTCACCACCAAATAATCATATTTTTATTAACTTTAGATCTGTATATATCGGCCCTTTTGGTGTTAGTTCACTTTTCTTTAGTTTAATAGCTTCTACTTTTATGTCTGCGAATTCAACATCCTGATATTTTTCTAAAAATTGTAATAGTTTTTCTTTGTTTTTCGCTGTTTTCACTCTTGCGATTGTTAGATGAGGCGAGAAAACCCTTTTTTCTTTTTCGAAACCTATTTTTGAGGTTTGTTCATCTATTTTTTTTGCGATTTCTGCTACTGGTTCGCTGTTTTGTATTCCTAGCCAGACTACTTTTATGTAGTTGTTATTTGGGAATACTCCTGTTCCTTTTAATTTGATGTTGAATGATTTGGTTTCTTTAACCGCGTTATTAATTATTTCCTCTAATTCGTTTATCAGTGTTTCTTCTGCATCTCCTAGGAATTTTAGTGTTATGTGAATGTTTTCTGGTTCAACTAATTTAAGGTCTGCTCCTGTTTTTTTGATTTCGTTTTCAAATTCTATGAGTTTTTTGTTTGGCTCTATATCTATTGATATGAATCCTCTAAATTTTGACATATCATTACCACGATTTTGCTATATGAATATGTTTTTTCTTTATAATTAGTATCTATCTAACATTTGACAATGTCTTTTGTAATAAACGTAGGATAATCTTTATAAATAGTTAAACATAATAAAGGTTAATATCTTACAAAAACCACCACTAAGTGATTATATACATGAAGAAAATAATTTCGACATTGCTGACATGCCTATTTTTACTAGCATCATCTTCAGTATTTAATGCTAGAGAAAATCAAAGCAACATCGATCAAATTACTCTTGAATATTCGTTTGAAACACCAGTTATCACAACTGCAGATATTAACGGCATTATATATGATGAGATAACTATCAATGGTGCTCCTTGTTGTGGTAATCCTGGTGAACCGAGTTTGCCTGCAAAAGGTGCATATATCTTACTTCCCCAAGGTAAAAAGGTAAATGCGGTAGACGTTATATATGATGAAATTGTAAGTTTGGGTTCTGGGTTTAATATCGAACCAGTTGCAGAACGTATCCCAATTTCTGATATTAGTAATGCATCATCGCCTGCTCCTGATGAGATTATTTATAGTTCAACAGAAATGTTCCCTGGAGGGTTATATTCTGAGGTTGGTATGTATAATTTTAGAGGATATGCTATCCTTGTTTTGAAATTAAATCCTGTTCAGTACATTCCTGCTAGCGGTGAGCTTTTCTATTATCCTATTTTAACTATCAATGTTGAAATGGAGAAAGATGCAGATTATAGTGATTTATTTAGAGGATTAGAAAAAGATAAAGAAGAGGTGATGAAGAAGGTTGATAACCAAGATGTTGCCGGTACATATCAATCAGAATATCTGCCTCTTTATACCCAATATGATCTTGTTATTGTTACTACAGATGCATTAAAAGAGTGTTATGTTACATTGGCAGATGAACATAATGCCAGTGGCACTATTACATTAATAAAAACAGTTGAAGATATTATTAGCGATTCTGATTATTGGGTAACTGGTAAATGGGGTGATGCAAATCCGAATAATCCTTTTATAGAAACTCCGGTCGCATCTGATTTATCACTTTTTAATGATACCCAGGCTAAGATAAGAAATTTCATTAGAGAAACCTACATGAATTATGGGGTAGAATATGTTCTTCTTGGTGGTGATGCTGATGATAATGATGGTAACATAAACATAGTTCCGGTGAGAGAACTAGCAGAACGTATTAAGTTTCATTTCGAAAATATACCATCTGATCTTTATTACGCCTGTATTTATGGATCCTTTAATAGTGATTGCGATGAGCATTTTGGTGAATCCAATGATGGCGAAAATGGCGGTGACGTTAATCTATTTGCAGAGGTTTATGTTGGCAGAGCATGTACAGATAATGCTATCGAAGTCCAAAACTTTGTAAGTAAAACTATAAGTTATATGAATACTGACCCTGATGATAGCTATTTGAAAAAGATTCTATTGGTTGGTGAATTTCTTGGATTTGGATTCGGTAGCCTTTACATGAATGAACTAGTGAATTGGTCAAATAAACATGGATATACAACTATCGGTTTTTCACCTTCAAAATTTGATATCAATAAAATGTATGGTCTGTGGTCGCCATGGATTCTTATCCATAAAATAAACAACAATGTTTATGCAATAAATCATGTGGGGCATTCTAATCAATATGTAAATATGAAAATACGCGTTCCTTACTTTTCCCTTGGGGTATCACCTTTCTTTCCTAGAGCCAATATGATAAATAACGATAAATTTTGTTTTATTTACTCTCAAGGTTGCCTTGCCGGTCATTTTTCATATCATAAGGAATGTATCGCTGAATATTTCACTGTGAAAACCGCACATGGTGCATTTGCTGGCATATGGAATTCTAGAAATGGAGTAGGGACTGATTTAACTACTAATGCTCCTTCACAACATTATAACAGAGAGTTCTGGGATGCAGTGTTTGGCGAGAATATAACAGTGATTAGCAAGGCGAATCAGGACTCAAAGGAAGACAACCTTTGGCGTATTAATGAGGATTTCATGAGATATGTTTACTATGAGTTAAATCTGCTTGGGGACCCAGTTGTACAATTTAAATGTTTAGGCTCCTCATCTGTTAATTCGAATAGTCAAGGAAGTCAACAACAAAGTGCTCAGCAACAAAGTCAACAGAGCAATTCTATTGGTCAATCTGGTAGTCAACCAGATGACACTGCCACGCAATCTACAACTGGTTCTACTACAACTAGCAAATAAAATACTATTAACTAAACACCTCCTCTGTTTTCTTTTTTATATTTTAAATGATGATTTTTTGGTAACAACTGTCAAACAAGCTTTATATTTAATAAGATACAGAATTGTTAGTATAATTGGAGAGATAAAATGAATATCCTCATACTTAAAAATCGTGTCAAAGGCGTTATAGATTTAATTCGTCCTTTTACACTTCTAGCACCTATTATTGTATCAACTTGTATAATGATGGCTAGCTTCTTTCATAACGGAAAAAAAGACGATCTTTTCCTAATGTTAATTAAAATTATTATGCCTGCTAGCTTTTCGTTAGCCCTTTTGAATGGTGCATCAAACGCATTGAATCAACTAACAGATGTTGAAACAGATAAACTATCGAAACCATATCGCCCAATACCAAGAGGAACAATATCTATCCGTGAAGCAAAAACCATCTCCATCATCCTGTATATCTTATCATTTTGTCTAGCTGTGTATGTAGGTTTTATTTTCACGGTTTTTATCCTCCTAATAACATTATTCACAATAACCTATTCTCTTCCGCCTAAGCTTAAAAACCACCTATTTTTAAATCAAATCTGGGTGGGTGTACCAAGAGGTTTACTTGGCATCTTAGCATCGTGGAGTGTTTTCGGAAATCCACTTGAGCCTCTGCCATTGTCAATAGCTTTGATAGCTATGTTCTTCCTTATAGGTGGTTCTTCAACAAAAGATATACTGGATAGTGATGCCGATAAAAAAACAGGTGTACACACACTAGTAAATACATTTGGGGTAAAAAAAGCAGCTTTAATATCATTACCATTTATGTTTTTCCCATTTGTGATGATACCCTTATTGATAAGCAACGGTTTGCTAAGCGATGGTTTATGGTTCCTCACATTTTTAGCTATACCAAGTTTTTTTGTATTTAGAGCGATGTTCAAAGAAAAAAGAAGTAAATTCTTTGAGAACACACCAGCATGGACTCTAATGTATACAACATATTTTGTTTTTGCTTTTGGTTTCTCATTCTTGACAATAATAGCTTAAATAAAACTTATGAAAAGATTTTATTAAGCAGATTCCATTCTTTTTTTATGTATGAATATATTTTACTGATGATAGTTTTTGCTATTGTACCATCATTAACTCTGTTATATTTTCTTAGAAGAAAAATCAAATTCAGAAATCTATTCATTGCTCTAATTATTCTTTTTATAATCGGTGTAATATGGGATCAAATCTCTGTTAGAATGGGCATATGGAGTTTTTCTCAGGATAAAACAGTCGGTAACATTTTTGGAATGCCTATAGAAGAATATATTTTCATGATTTTTGTGCCACTTTTGGTAATAACAATTTATACCTTGATTAACGAATATACAAAAAATTAGGTTATCCGCCACTAATCATATGTATAACATTTATCTTGGATTTATCAGGTATCAAAACTTTTGGAAAATCTTGTTTAATCACAACTTTATCATTTATTTTTACAACAACAAGCGGAAAAGTATACTTCATCCTCTTAAGAAGATCTTCGATTGTTTCGTTTTGAACCCAATTCACGTTTTTGCTGTTAACCTCTATACTCACTTGTCTTCCCCCAAGATTATTTCAACCGCTAGATTTGCTTCCCAGTTAGCCATTAGTGCCACGCGGGGTGCTAATAGCACGTCTTCATCGCAAGATTTAGCGTTTTCGTCATAACACAGATAAAGATTTCCATAGCGATTTGTTTTTATCCTATCAGAATGCCCATAACCAGCAACACCAGATGCAGCAACCAGAGGCTTATCTGGTAGTTTCAAAAGTATCTCCTCAATAAAAGCTGTTTTTGTTTCAGCGTTATCCAAAGCCTCTATTATCACATCAACATCTTTAAACGGTTTTTCCATCGAACCCTTATTCAGTTTAATATTATGGATTAAGATGTTTATGTTAGGGTTAATTCTTCTAATGTTACCTTTAAGTGCATCCACCTTTGCCCTTCCAACCTGATCTAAAAAATAATATTGTCTATTGAGATTATCTCTTTCGATAAGATCAAAATCAACCAGTACCAGTTTTCCTATGCCTGCCCTGGCAAGAGCAACAGCTGCATTTGAACCAAGACCACCAAGACCAGCTATACCAACGCTTGAATCAAGAAGTTTTTTCTTTATTTTTTCAGATTTTGTTTTATCCATATGTTCTTACCATTTCTCCCAATACTTAGGATGGATACTAGGCGGTTTTTCACCTTTGCCGTATTTTCCACCCCAAACATTCAAACCATTTTTTTCATCCTCGTCTATCTTTTCTTGAAGCATCTTAAGCATCTTAGGATCATCCATTCCAAGTTGCTTCATTTTCTGTGGCGTTGGAATACCATTAGGAGTCCAACCACGTCTATAGTAAACAGCATCAGCTAGTTTTTGATATTGATCTCTTCTATATTCATAGAGTTTTTCCATTTTTTCCTTTGTACCCATCTTATCAACGTCTTCTTTTTTCAAACCTAGTTTTTCCACGAGTTGTTTATCGTATCTATCTTTTCTTGACATGTATTCCATTTCTGTAACCGGTCCCATTGAACGGTATGGTATCCAATCATCCTTTCTCTGTCCTCTGCCCATCCAAACATTCATCGCTCTTTGCCAGTTATAGCATCTTTCACTTTGTAGTATAAGATCCTCTTTCTTAACATTCCAACCGGTCACGGCATTTTGATATTCTACATAATTTTGTACATGCTCTGGAACCTTTGCCGGCTCATCCGTCTCAGCATTGTTAGCAGGCTCAATATCATTCCAAGGAAGTTTACAGAGACCATTTAGCCCAAACCATGTTCTCCACATTGGGAAATAATGCAACGCTTCTGCTTTATCATGAAAAGTTGGTATAGCATTATTAACCATATCCATAAAAATCAGCCATGCTTCGTCATGCTGCGGCCCCTTCAATGTTAGTCCGTATCCGCCCTGCATCGCAAGTGATTCCTTTGTAACATACTCAGAGTATTCCAATCCTTTACTTTCCATGCCGCAATCTTCAATAAGCTTAGGATCACCCCAACCGTTTTTAATAAGCCAATCTTTTACTCGTCTTATTCCATTTGAGGCTACGTTTAAGAATTCCCCTTTATCGCCACGTGCTATTCTATGCATAAATTCTAAAACAGCTTCACTGTTTCCAAAGCTAAGCTCTAGGCCATCACATCTCTCTTTGTTCAAAATGCCGTATTCGTACATCTCCATATAGAATGCCATAGATGTTCCTGTTGAGATAGTATCAATACCATATGTGTCGCAATAAAAGTTAAACTCGAGGATCCAAAGCGGGTCCCAAAAGCCCATATTCGACCCAGCGGCGATAGTTTCATACTCAGGTCCATCAACTGTTACTTTTTGTCCCTTGTAAGGACCTGTTTTAACAGTGTAATCATCAACTGTTTTTGAACAAGCCATTGTACAACCATGCCAGCAACCATCTGGAATAACCTTTGTAAAAAGTTTATAGAACTTTGATGAAGAAATCTTAGATACCTTAGGGAAACTACCAAAGCGATAGTTCTCAGTTGGAAGCAAATCATAAGTATCCATAATCTCTACGAGATGCCCTGTTCCAACAGCACGCATATTGCATTGATGACGGTCTAGATCACGAATCTCACGGTGCATCTTTGTCCCAATCTTAGCAAGCTTCATTGGATCAGCAGGATGATTCGAAATTCCATCTATTTTCTCAACTTTTGCCACAATAGCTTTTACTTTTTTATCTCGCAAAACAGTCCCAAGACCACCACGCCCAGCCTGCTTCATCCTAGCAACTTTTCTCCTTATATCATAGAATGAGAAGTTTAGACAACCCCAATAACTATTCTCAGCTGCTTTACCAGATGATACAACAGAGACTTTTTGCCTAGATTTTTCAGTGTCTTCAGAAGCATACATGTGTGTGAGTTGCTCAGAAAGCAAATGTGAATTTGTTTCCTCAAGAGGTGCAGTCTCAATAGTTACCCTGCCTTTTTTACCATCGATAACAACAATCACATCATTCTTTGCCTTCCCCTGAATCTCCAATGCATCAAAACCTGCAAACTTTAGATAAGGACCAAAGAAACCACCAACGTTGCAATCACAAATAATGTTTGTCGAAGGAGAAATACTAAGACACAATGATTTCCCAGAACCAGGATACTGAGTAGTTCCACATAAAGGACCTGTTGTAATAATTAGTTCATTTTCTTCGCTGTTCCAACGTGTCGTTGGTTTAATAGAATCCCACAAAAGTTTTAATCCAAAGCCACGACCCCCTGTAAATTTCTTTTTCATATCATCTGTGACCGGTTTTTCTTTAATTGTATTGTTGCTTAGATTTACATATAATGTTCTATTTGCATAACCACGTTGTACCTCACCTTTTTTATAATTGTACTCAGCAAGAATTCTATGTGCAAATCTAATTTTTTTAAAATCCCATTTATGCCTTGTATTACCTGTTTCGTATTCCTCAACTGGGATCTGTCCCTCAACCATACTCTAGGCCCCCTGTTTGTGATAAACCACTTCTTTTATATCATCAATTTTTACTTCAACAAGTTCAAGAGCGTCATTGGGACAGGCACGTACACAGGCACCACAGGAAATACATTTGAAAGGTTCGATTCTGGCATCTGATTTTCTCATCGCACCAATTGGACAGAAACCTACACAAGCCTGGCAACCAATACAAACATTTTTATCAAGCCAAACAACACCATTCTTACGCCTAGTAATTGCTCCAACCGGGCACATATCAATACATAATCCACGTTGGTCACAAACATGCATTTTGTAAGAGTCTCCATCTTTTATGATTCTAATCGCTGATTTATCACCGCCCTCATCTGTTTTAAAATGAACCTGCGAACATGCTCTTTCGCAGGCTTTGCAGCCATCGCATTTTTCAGGATGTAACTTCAAGATTTTTACTGTTTTAGGTTTATCCATTAGAATCACTCATTAAATTATTTTTAAAATGAATATCGCATTCAAGATCACTATAACCCAACATGTTGCAGACACTGTAGCTGTAAATGGATAGTACACTTTGTCTTTAACGCCAGCTATATCAATTTTCTTAGACAATAAAGCAACTGGTACGACAATACCTCCAATAAGAGCAGCTGGTAAACCCTTAGCTAATATCTGTGGCATGAAAACAAGGAGGTTTTCTATGTGGAATCCAGCACTCTGAGAAAGCGGAGTTAAAATCTGTGTAACAATATATCCTCCAACAAAGCAACCATAAGATGCAATAACTCCCATGCTAGCCATCATAGTGGTTTTTTTCAACTCTGCTAAATCAAGTGATAAGTTATACCATGCAACTTCAAATATTAAACCCTCTGCCATTATAGCAATAGCTGAACAGATAAAACAAGTACTACATGGGTTAAATAATCTAAGCATCCCAGCGACGAGACCCATGCCAAGTTGCATACCTCTCTGTTTATAGAGTGCCCTACTAATTGTCATAAGTCCAACAGCAAACACACCAGTCATAATAGAACCAGCGGGCAAACTAGTATTATGCAGATAAGTCCCAATTATGGTTTCGGAAAAACCCCACAGCGACCCAAATAGAATAACCCCAAAAATTAGTTTCATTTTATTCATTGTTAAACCACCTCAATTTTTATCACATATCTCACTCTGAAAGTTTTTGCTAAATCTGAAAAAGCTGCTGTTCCATCCTCTGTTAAAACACCATGTTGTATGTTCTCCCAGGTCACAGTTTTTTCGTAGGAATCAGCTGCAATAATTTTATATTCATGACAAGAGGGACAACCAACATTCGCCTTTGTAATTAAATCATCTAGTGCAACGCCAGAAAAGTTAATCCCATCTGGTGTAACTATATTACGAATTTCAGCGTCAGAAAATATCTGCTCTATGGTTAATTCTTGGTTGTTGATAATAATTGATTTATCTCCTTCTGTGTAGGAAGAAATAGAAGGACTTGTCGCATAAACATATATCGATGATGAGATTCCGATTAAAAGAGAGATTATTGCTATGATTGGTATTATTTTTTCCTTCCCCATAAGTATCGGTGCTCGGATAACGTCAAACCTATTTAAAAATTATGAAAAGTGTAGGTGTAGTTATCAGCTTAAGAAAATTATATAGTAAGAGGATTTATAAACTAATTTAATATTTCTTATTAAGGATGGGATTCAAGTATGGATTATGAACTATATCAAAAATTTAAAGATGATTTGATTAGTGGAGAAAATATTTTGTGGTCAGGAAGACCTGGACTAAGTATCCTTTCTTCAAAAGGTATCATCTTCATTATCTTATTTGGAATTTTTTGGCTAGGTTTTTCTTTATTTTGGGTAATAACTGCATATCTGGGATCAGGAATGCTACTTTTTCCCTTATTTGGTCTTCCATTTGTTATTATAGGCATATTTCTTGTATTCGGTCTTCCAGTTTATATAAGAAGTAAGAAAAAAAATACATTTTATGCTATAACAGATAAGAGAATAATAATTATAACTAGTAAGAGAGGAAATAAAGATGTTCAAACAACATTTATAAAAGATATCAAAGGAATTAATAAGATAGTTAAAAGAAATGGTGTTGGAACAATTGTTTTTGGAAACAATCTTGCTCTTGCTTATATTGGCGTGAACTCAGGAATGATAGGTTATGGTGGTAATTACGGACCATATTACGGAGAAATGTGCCCTGTTTTTTATGATATTGTTGATGCTGAACAGGTTTACAAAATTGTAAATGACATATGGATTAAGACACGTGAAAATTAGTATAAAAGATTAATTTTTAATATATCTTTACTAGACCTGTCATTATTAGACTTACTATTTATCTCAACCCGTTTTTACGTATATTCTTAGCGTGTTTTCTTAGATCCTCTTCTTCTTCTGGTCTCCACTGAATCCTTCCAAGTAAAGCATAACCTATTTCATCGTTTATTTTATCTATGCTCCATTTTGCTGATTTCCTGTAAGCATCTAAGAATGTTCTACAAAGCTGAAATTTTTCATTGGTAAACATGGGGTCTGTACTTAGAATCGATGCACAAAGACCAGCGACATCCTCAACTGGTTTGCCAATTCTTGATTCCTCAAAATCAACACCCCAAATACCATCTTTAATTATAAAATTTCTTAGGCTAGGATCACCACGTATGCGGAAACCATCGTCAGTTTTGAAATGTTCATGGAAGGTAGCAAACCAATCAGCTAACATACACACAATCTTTTTTTTCTGATTTATAGAAGTGGATGGGTCATTTATTACATCACATAGGTTTTTACCTGTGATATAACTCATTATAATGACATTGTTTTCCTCATCTTTCTCCAGAGGCGAGGGTATAGAGATTTTTGGGAAACCTTTTGTCAAAACCGAATATTCCATCTCCATATTTCTCTTTAAACCAGGTACATACCATTTCAAAATACGAGGTTTATTGTCTATTGTTACATAAACTACTGTATTCTTTTTACTATCAAACCTCTTTTGGATTAACGCATCCTTGTATTTTTCCTTGTTTTTTACAAGCTCCTCAATATCTCTCATACAACAAATTTCATTTATCTAATGGTTTAATACAATATAATCTTTCTCCAGAGGTCATACAACAAAGTTTTTTCCATTTTTGCTTCTTTTTGTAAGATAGATACCAAAAATAATCACACCACCACCAACAACGGTGAACCAAGAGGGAACTTGACCAATCCAAGGTAATAATAAAGCCAGAATACTTGAGCCAATAGGCTCACCAAGTAGACTAACTGATGCCACAGACGCTGGTATATATTTAAGAGCCCAGTTATACAGAGTATGACCAAGGATGCCAGCAACAAAAGCCATCAACAAAATAATGCCGTACTCCTCAGGCAATAAACCATAGACAGGTTGACCAAAAAACAGACAAAAGAAAAACAAACCTATGGTACTGATACCATATACAACAAAAGCATAAGTGACTACACCAATTTTCTTGCGCATTAATCTGCCGCCAAGTATATATAAACCAGCTGCCACGCCGCCTAACATAGCCAGTACATTTCCATCAAACGTATCAATAGTCATAGACGAAAAACCATAATTACCGTATACAAGTAGAACAACGCCAAAAACAGATATAAAAATTCCAAAGATGTTAACAGATGATAACTTTTCTTTAAGGAAATAAAAAGCGAGGGGAGCAACAATAACAGGATGAGCAGTGACCAACAAAACAGAACTAGCAACAGAAGTCCTGGCCAGAGAAGTAACCCAAAAAGCAAAATGGGCAGAAAGAATTAGACCAATACCAACCATAAAAAAAATATCCCTAACATTCAAACTAAAAATTTCAAGCCTAGTTTTTTTAGATAACAAAACAAAAGGCATAATCAAACACCAGGTAAATAACAATCTGAAAAAAGCGATAGACAAGGGCGAAGTACCATAACCTGTCTCAAGGCTAACAATCAAAATAGCAGCAAAAGAAACAGAAAAAATAGATACAAACAAAGCAACGTACGGTTTATTCATTAGCATGAGATAACACACCACTGGTTTTCTCACTTTCCCCAACAAGAGATCTACCACGATAAAACAACATAAAAAGAGTTACAAATAACCCAAAAACACCCAATATAGCAAACGGTATCCATATGCCAAAAATATCTGACAATGCACCGCTAATGAACATTATCAAAGTACCACCAACGAGCTGAACAGTAAAAATATAACCAAAGGTTTTACTCTCCATAGTCTCATCGGTGACAGTTGAAGTAAAACAAAACAAGGCAGGGTAAGTTAAAAAAGTTGAAATTCCCAACAACAAAACAGCAAAAGCAATCAAAAAAATGTTAACAGACAAGGCCAGTAATAAACCTGAAAATCCCATTATGAAATAAGCAACAAAGATTACTTTGCGCCTGCCGAAAAAACCTTGTATTCTTGAATAAGAAAATGATACAACAACTCCGATGCCAACCCATAGCGTAGTCAAAAGACCAATATACGTCAATGAAAGAGTAGTCTGTTCACTTAAAAACAGGGGAAAATAACTAATAAAAATACTCCAAGCTACACCACTTAAAATGTATGCCGGTAACAACATTCTAACATTTTTAAAAACCTTCCAAGCCTCATTTAGGGCTTCACTTAGATTTTGTTTAAATGGCTTATCATTTTTTTTATTAAAGTTACCATCAACATTATGGGTTATAAAAAGACCGCATAAAAGGATTAAAACCCCGATTATACACCAGAGATACAAGGGCATTCTCCAACCACTTAAATCAGCGATAAAAAGAGTTGTAAAAATCGCAAAAAAAGCACCAAGATCGCCAAAGCCACTTTGGATGCCCATAGCCCAATCCAATCGATCTTTTTTAAAAGTTCTGGAAATCCAACCTATGCCAACCGGGTGAAAAAAACTAGAGGAAAAACGTAAAAATAACATGAAAAACAGCAGAGTCAAAAAACTTTCTGCTCGAGTCAATAAAAGCATACTAATACACATCAACAATACGCCTACTGCCAAAAAAATTCTAAAATTTTTACGATCAGCAACTCTACCAATAATAAGTTGGCCAAAAAGAGTAACCAACAAACCAGTACCAGTAATAAAACCTATCTGGGTGTAATTTAAATCAAATAAAACCTTAAAAACTGGGAATAACAATGGAACAACACAGATGACGCCGTCGTTCAACGCATGATAAATGCTTACTATTGATAAAATTTTGACTTTTTCGTTCATCGTCTATTCAAATCCCTGAATAAGAAGCAATCATATAAATTATTCAAAATCAATTTAAGATTAAGCATCATGACTATAATTAATAAATATAATCAAAGAAGATGTTTTTGTATGTCCTAATTTAAAAAATTATAGCTGCGTTTTTAAAAATGCAGCTATATCTTTATATTTTTGATATTCTTAATTAGTTTCTTTTTTTAATACTTTAGCCTAAAACGAAGAATACTGTGAAAACATTGACATCAACAAATTCATTATATTCAATGTTGCAACGGCGACGTAAGCACCCATAATAACCATTCCTACTCTAACGTATTTGTCAATTTCCTTGTTGAATATTCCCCCACCAAGTAAAAACAAACTTAAGGCAGCAAATCCCATGTTTGCAAGTACCATCGCTGCTTTTATAGCGTCTTGACTAGTAGTTCCAAATGTAAATATTATACTTCCAATCCAAGCAAATAATATTCCTAAACATACTCCCGCGATAATGAGATTTTTTGAAAATAACATCCCAAAAATTCCATATGCTTGTTGAGTTGCATGTTGTATTGTTGCTCCTTTTTTTGCTCCGCAACTAGGACAAAAGTTTGCTTCTTCTGGAAAACTAGCTCCACATTTATTACATATTGCCTCACCCATTTTTAAATCACCGTATCATAATCTCTTCTCCGATATATATCGATTTCTTATTTTTTAATACAAAAATTTGTTTTGTGATTTTAGTAAAGCAAAACATATACGTTTTTACTGCATACTATACTTTGATCATCATGAAAAATCCTATTGTACTAGGGTTCTACGGAAAATCCGGTTCCGGCAAAACTTCACTTATTATAAAATTAATAAAAAAACTGAACAAGGAAGGATACAATATAGTTACGGTGAAAATCACAGACAAAAATATTGGTATAGACAATAAAGGAAAAGACACTTGGAAATACAGTAAAGCAGGTTCTAAACTAACGATTTTATCTTCACCAGTTGAAACAGATTTCATGATAAAACAAAATAAGAGCATTAACAAAATTCTAAAACAAATACATAATTTTGGAAGCTACGATTTTGTATTTATTGAAGGAGTGCATGATAAAAAAACCAAAAAAATTAGATTAGGTGATATAAAAGAACGTGAGAATACTGTATTATCATACAAAGGCGATTTTGATATTCTTATGCAATTTATAAAGAAAACAAGGATGTGTAAAAAATGAACGTAAAAGTGAACGGGAAAAATATACAATTGAATGAATTCACCTCTGATCTCATAAAAAATACTATTAGAGGTATGCTCAGATCTTTGAAAGATGTTGATGAAAAAATAGAGGAAGTAGAAATTAAGTTTTAAAAAAGCGTATAGATTATTCTTTCCCTTTCTTTTCCTTTTTTTTCTTTCTTTATTATTTTCATTTTAGTTAATTCGCTTGTATTTCTAATATGTGTACCAGCGCAAGGGCAAATATCAAAACCTTCGACTTCTATGATCCTTAGTTTGTTTATGAATTTAGGTAACAGATCAAGGTTACAGCGTTGTTGGTCAACTCTTTTTTCGAGACTTTCTCGTGATTCTTCATAAATCTTTATTGGTATGTTGCGACTAACAATGTCATTAAACTTATTTTCGATGATTTTTATGTCCTCGTCAGTGAAATTAACTGGATAAAAATCAATTCTAGAATGATCGGCATAGATCTGATTACCAACAGTTCGTGCTTTGTAATCATCGAAAACAATACCTGATAGTATATGTTGTGCTGTGTGCATCCTCATATGACCATATCTTTTATCCCAGTCGATAACAGCATGAACACGTGTGCCCTCAGCAGGTTTTGCACCATCGATTATATGTTTAATTGCATCGCCTTTCTTTGCAACTAATTTAACAACAGACCTGTTGCCTTCCCATTCTATAAATCCAGTATCGCTAGGTTGGCCGCCTCCTTCAGGATAAAAAGCTGATTTATCCAAGCAAATATAATCCTCTTTGTTTTTTACGACTACAGCATCAAACTCACGGATATAGTTTCCATCGATATTTTTCATATACAATATTTCAGTCATAAAACAAAACAACCTCCCACCTTATTGAAACCTATAATATCTCTTTCAAATCACAAAACTCCTCATCTTTTTTGCATTCCTCAATTTTATGATCAATCAACCTAATTTTCCTGAAACTTCTGAAAACCAAATAGATGCCAAAGAGAAGCAAAAATAAAACAAAACAGACCAATGGAACGAGAAAATACAGAATTGTAATTGGATCGTAATAACCTGATGTGGCAATTAAAACAGTGAAAACAGATATAGGTAGAGTAAAAATAGCTATAGCTGTACGCAACATTGCTAAAGAGGTACGTTTTTCATCCAAAAGAAGCCTGATTTTATCCTCAGTAGCTAATTTTGAAGTCAATAAACCACCAAATCTGTTAACAAATCACAGCTATAAAAAGACCTATTCCAATTTTTTGTTATAATTAACTAAAACCAAGCCAACTATAATTAAAGAACTGCCGACAACAAACAAAAATGTAATCATTTCATCTAAAAGAAAGTAACTGAATAAAGTTGAAAGAACAGGTATGGCGTAGAGATAGACGCCGACTTCTGATGCAGTCTTATGTTCAAGAGCAACATACCAGATAGTATAGCCAAATACAGTAGAAAATATACCAAGGAATAATACCGCGCCTAAAACATTAAAAGATAGATTATTTACTTGATCAAAAAAGGATATGTTTAAAAACGGAATCAAACCTATGCTACCAAGCAGCATAGCATAAACAGTGAGGGACAAGGCGTTATATCTATCAAGTAGCTTTTTACCATAAATTGTATAGAAAGTACTCATAAAAGCAGCTACTAAAACCATCAAAGCACCAAAAACATAATCTATCTCCAGGGATGCGTTTTCTGTTCCCCAAATAGTTATTATTATTAATCCTATAATTGCAAATATAACGCCAATCAATTTTCTAGAAGTAACTTTCTCTTTTAAAAATATTACAGCTGAGATAAGGATAAAGACAGGTGTTGTAGCAATAATAAGACTAGCCGCTCCTGGGGAAACAAACTGTTCGCCATAGTTCAAACCAAGATGATAAACCATTACACCAAAGAAACCCAAAATAAAAATTGGGATAACATCTTTTTTATGTAATTTTGAAAATCTTTTCGGCTGTATTAAAATAATCAACAGAAAAACAATGTCAACTATTAGAAAACGTAAAATTGTCAAATTAACAAAAGATAGTTCATCTAAACCAATTTTTATAAAAGGAAATGCAAAAGCCCAGAAAATAACAGCAGATATCATCAAAGATATAAACTTTAAATCAGATAAATCATTAATTTTAGTTTCGTTCATGTAAAAGCGCAGGCAGATATACAAACGGTATAAAAAACCATTCTACAAAATTTTTTTCATAGCAATATTCTTATACACGAAACAACTTTTATTATTGGGCTTTTATGAAAACGCTTGTTCTAAATGTGGATCGTGACGACGACTTCGGAAGGAAAACAAATACAAAAAGCCCTATAATAGGTATAAGAGATAATATAAATGCAGCTAACCGTCTTGGTCAGGCTGACCCTGAGGATTCAGATCTTAATGCTATTTTTTCTGCAATTTCAACATATAAACAATTGAAAAGGGAAAACAAAGATGTTGAAATAGCTACTATATGCGGAGATATTAGCGTCGGTTCTAAATCAGATGTCATACTATCAGAACAACTTGATGATGTTATAAAAAAGACACAAGTACAAGACGTAATATTTATAACAGATGGAGCAGAAGACGAATTCATATTACCAATGATTGAATCGAGGATAAAAATAAACCACATAAAACGAGTAACAGTAAAACAAAGCAAAGACATCGAAGATACATACTATCGGATTATGAAGATGTTAGATGATGAAAAAGTCCAAAAACAAATACTATTACCAATAGCACTTGTTCTTGTTGTATGGGCAATATTTATTTTACTTAATATGACCTCTGCTGCTTTAGGCGCAACATTATTCACTCTCGGGATTTATTTACTCATCAGAATCTTCCACATGGAAAGAAATATTGTGCGAATTAGTAGAGAAGTAAAATCAGGTCTTCTAACAGGCAGATTATCTATATACACTTACATAATAGCTGCTTTAATAATAGTTGTATCTGGTTTTTTTGCATACAACAACACAGATTTCAATACTGACGTGAACTTCATACCATTCCTGTCTTTCTCGTCTAATATGGTTTGGGGTATTGTACTAGCTGGTTTGATAGCAGTATCAGGGCATGCGGTTGATATCTATGTGCGAGAGAAAAAAGCGCCATGGAAATACTGGATATTTCCATTCTCACTTATAACATTTGGATTTATTTCATCTGCTATTTTTATATCACTCTACAGAGCATTCATAAATGGTACATCTAAATTCACGATAGATCCTTTCCTAACATCGAACTTTGTTGGCTATACAGCAACCGGCATCATGATATCTGTTGTCGGTGCTATAACTTACTACTATATAAAAGACACTTACATGAATGAAAAGGAAAAAACTGAAGAAGAAGTGGACCAAGCACTTAAATTAGCTGAAAAAAACTGATATGTACTACAAAGACTGGGAACCAATTTATAAAGAAATTTTAGATGATTTTAATTTTTCTATTAAAGATGACGAGAAATCAGCAGATTTTTTGAATAATAAATTAAAAAAAAATAATTTATACGATATTGGTAAATTAGAGAATTTGATAAAAAATAGAGACATAGTTGTTTTTGGTGCAGGCTCTTCTTTGGAGAAATCTATCATTAAACATAAAAAATTTTTTACTGATAAAATAAAGATTTCTGCAGACGGCGCGACAACAGCATTGATGAAAAATAAAATCCAACCGAGTGTAATTGTAACTGATTTGGATGGTAAAGTTGTTGATCAAATAAAGGCAAACAAAGAAGGCAGTATTATTATTATACATGCCCACGGTGACAACCTTGATAAAATCAAAAAATACTTACCAAAGTTTACAGGGCCCATAGTTGGTACAACACAAACCGACCCAAAAAACTATAACAAACTTTATAATTTTGGTGGTTTCACAGATGGCGACAGAGCAGTATACCTAGCAAAACATTTCCGTGCAGGAAAAATATACCTAATCGGTTTTGATTTTGATAATACAATAGGCAAATATTCTTTTGCATATAAAAAAGATAAAAAATTGAAATTGAAGAAACTTAAATGGTGTAAAAAACTGTTAGATAAAATAGACAACATACAATATCTTTGATTTTACTTTATCACCAGTTATATTAATTAAACACTTTTGTATTCACTCAACTACAAACATGGAGCTTATAGAAGGTTTATTGCTTTTTATCGCCATAATCGGTACATATTTACTCTTAGCTTTAACGCTACATAAAAAAGGTTTCCTGAAAAAACACAACATCTCTTTTTATGGCCCTGCTCTCATGTGGCGGACTGAAAAAGGCATAAATTTCCTTAAAAGATTAGCAAAGAAACAGAGATTCTGGAGAATCTACGGAAATGCAGGCATAATATTTTGTTTCATAGCAATGATTTTTATGACATTTTTGATGATTACTACAGTCTGGCTTGTATTTGGTTTCGCACCGGAAAAGAGAGCGGTGTTACCCGGTCCTGAGTTTGCATTATTATTACCTGGTATTAACCCTATACTTCCTATGGAGTATATAGGATATATTATCATAGCTGTAGTAATCGCAATAATTGTGCATGAATTTTCACATGGCATACTTACGCTTGTAGATAAATTAAAAGTGAAATCACTTGGCATACTTTATTTAATTTTTCCAATAGGTGCCTTTTGTGAACCAGATGAAGAAGGTCTCAAAAAAGCAGATATAAAACCTAGGATGAGGATATATGCTGCTGGTCCAACTTCGAATATGATGGTTGTTTTACTCAGCATTTTACTCATGTCTTTTGTTTTTATGCCTGCGGTACAACCAGCGGCAGAAGGAGCAGTAGTATTCACCATTGACTCTTATTCGCCGGCTGAACAAATTGGATTAAAACCAGGTGTAATCATAACTTATCTGAACGATACAAGAATAAGCAATGGCGACGAATTTTTTTATGCTTTAAATCTAACAAAAGATAATCAAACGGTAAATATTTCTTATGTAATTGGCGATAAAACCTATACAACACAGGTTACTCTTGGAAATAAATACTTTGAATTTGAAAAAAGAAAAAATATTTACCCAACAAACAATGAATCATACAAAAAAAAGGGTTATCTCGGGGTGCAATCTTTGCTTACAGATAGCGCGTTCAAAGGATATCTATCAATTCTGAAAAACCCTTTTACAAGTTTCCCAGATGGTCTTCTAATATTTTATAGCATACCCTTAACTGGCTACTTCCAAGGATACAACCCGCTGGTAGCACCATTCACTGATAACTATGTAATAAAAGGTCCACTTGGCATAATACCAACAGACATATTTTGGATTATAATAAACTGCTTGTACTGGATTTTCTGGTTAAATGTTGCACTTGCGTTATTCAATGTTTTGCCTATGATACCACTTGATGGAGGATTCCTATTCAACGACGGGATCAGAACAGTTATAAACAAAGTGAGAAAAGAAATCACAGAAGAAAAAAGAGAAAAAATAGTGAAAAATGTTTCACTAGCTATCTCACTTCTCATATTAGGCCTTGTTTTAGTCCCATTTTTCATAAAATATATCTAAAACTTAAAAACTAAAAATTTTTTTTAAAAAAGTTATTAACTTATGTATTTGCCTCTATTTTCACTGTGCAAGGTGTTGGAAGTTTCATACGTGCCCTGCGAGCAGCTTCTTTCATGTGAATAAGATTCGGCTCTGTTGTTTCAAGGGTCATTAAAATCTGCTCAGGAAAAACCCTGGCAGCAACACCAACAGGTTTACCATAGGATCTTCGCATACCCTGGGATACACGGTCTGCTCCAGCTCCGGTTGCCTGCTTGTTTTCTCTAATAACTATATGTGGGTAAACAAGAACTTTTAACCTATAATTAGCCATTCCAACTTTTTTCTCCATAACCCTATTCATGGTTATACGAGCTGACTCAAGAGCGCTATGTCTAATTTGGCATTTCTCATCAGCAATAAGAGATAGCTTGAGCGGAAATTTTTCATTCTTGTTACCTATTATAAACTGGGTAATTCTAGATGCAGGAACACCACCCATATACTCCCTACGCGTGGTGGCCTGGCCCCTTGGATATCGATACATGCTGTTTGGTTTACGTGATGCCATAACTTTTACACCAATAGAACCCTTAGATGGGAAGACCGAAATAGGGTATGATATTTATAACCCTTTTTACAGTTTTCTTACAATTAACCTCTATACCATAACATTTAAAACAAGTGTTACATTGCCTAATTCTATCTAAAATTATTAAGATAAGTGATAAATAATGAATAAAAACAAAATGGTACTACCTGGAGACCAACTAGCTACTTCTGAAGAACTGACACCTGGAGAGGGTACTTTCGAAGAAGAAGGAACAATAAGAGCCTCCAGAGTGGGAATATATGTGGTAGATGAAAAATACAAAAAAGCAACAGTAAAACCGTTAACTAGTGTACCAGTTATGATAAGAAAAGGAGACACAGTCCTAGCATCAATAACTATGGTAAAACCAAACATGGCAATAGCTGATGTTATACATGTGATAGGCAAAAAAAGAGCTATATCAGGTGACACAAACGGTACAATAAGAGTATCAGAAATAGCGCCATCCTATGTTAAAGAAGCAAATGAGAAATTCAGCAACGGGGATATAGTAAGGGCAAAGGTTACACAGGTAACACCAAGCTTACAACTAGCTACAAAAGAAAACGACCTCGGTGTCATAAAAGCTGTTTGTGGAAAATGCAGACAGCCATTAACTAGAAAAAGCATGGTTCTCGAATGCAAAAACTGTGGAAACATAGAAAGAAGGAAAATCGCCTCAGATTACGGCGAATTCGACCCAAATAAATTCTAAAAAATTAAAGATTTAGAAGAGTGATATTATATGGATTTGAAAACAGTTAGAAAAACAACCAAGGAACTAGAATTAGAGATCACTGATGAAAACGAGACGATACTAAACCCTATAGTACAAGTATTGCTAAAAAACGAGGATGTTGACTACGCAACATATATGGCAGATCACCCAGAGTCAAACAAAAGAAAACTTTACATCCGAGTAAAAAAAGGTAGCCCAGAAGATATACTAAAAAAAGCTGTTAAACAACTAGAAGATGAAGTAAAATCTTTTTATAAAAAATTCTAATGATAAGAGTAAAAAATAGGATGAAATTTTCAAACGCTGAAAAAAACGTAGGCATAGAAACCTTTTTTTCGCCATTTGAAGGTATTGGTGGTAAACTACGTACAACAACTGATGATTTTATAGTAAAAGAAATATCACAATACCCACCAGCTAAAGAAAAAGGTGATTGCACACTAGCAGAGGTCACAGCAATAAACTGGGAGACAAACACACTGATAAAAGAAATATCTGACAGACTGCACATATCGAGAAATAGAATCAGCTTCGCTGGCACAAAAGACAAAAGAGCAAAAACCACTAGATTAATGTCTTTTTACAAAATCGAGAAAGACAAACTATCTAACATAAAAATCAAAGACGTCTCTATAGACAATATCTATTATTCTGATCAAAAATTAAAGATAGGGGAGCTTACAGGTAACAGATTCGAGGTTACAATAAGAAACATAAAAACTGGCATTAAAACAAAGCAAATACAAAACATAGTATCTTTTATACATAAAAACCGTGGTTTCCCAAATTATTTTGGTATACAACGTTTTGGTACAATACGACCAATAACCCATATTGTTGGTAAACATATAGTTCATGGTGATTTCCAAAAGGCGGTTATGACCTACATAGCAAACCCGATTGTTGGAGAAGATGAAAACAACTACAATTTGCGTGAAAGACTACAAAAAACAAATAATTTTTCAGAAGCATTAGCAGTATATCCAGATCAGCTAAATTTTGAAAAAGCTATTCTTAACAAACTAGTTGTTAAACCAGATGATTTTGTTGGTGCACTTACACAACTTCCAAAGAATCTTTTAACAATGTTCATATATGCTTACCAGTCGTATCTTTTTAATAAGATTCTCAGTGAACGCATCGAAAGACATTTACCGATTAATGAAGCAGTTGTAGGCGATATTATCTTACCTGTTAGAAACAACGTTATTGATGAAAACGAACTTATACAAACCAAGGAGAAAAATATAGAAAAGGTAAACAAACAGATTACAAAAGGTAAAGCATTTGTTAGTGGTCTTTTATTCGGCAGTGACTCAAAGTTTTCATCTGGTGAGATGGGCGAAATAGAACATAAAATAGTCGAAAAAGAAAAACTAGACTCAAGGGATTTTATTATACCTGAAATACCCTATCTATCATCATCGGGTTCAAGACGTCCTCTTTTGGCACCTATTAACAACATGGAATTCAAACTAATTAAGGATGATTTTAACAAAGATAAATTTGCGTTGAAACTGAGTTTTGAGCTGAGAAAAGGATCTTATGCGACCTCGCTTCTTAGAGAGTTTATGAAATCAGATGATGTAAGGAACTATTAAAAAATTGTCTTATGGAAATTATTTTAATGGTCTTCTACCATTAAGGTTTCACCCCATTAAGGGTTAAGTTAACTAAGTTTGGTGAGAAAAACGACTATAAAAACAGCTCCTCAGAAATACAACCCAAAACAAGTGGAACAAAAAATTCTAAAGTTCTGGGCAGATGAAAGCATATTTATAAAATCAGTTGAACAAAGAAAAAACTGTAAACCATTTGTTTTCCTTGAGGGTCCTCCAACAGCAAATGGGCTTCCACATCCGGGTCATGTTCTAACCCGTGTTATGAAAGACCTTGTTTTAAGATACAGAGCTATGGATGGTTATTACATAGAGCGTAAGGCAGGTTGGGACACACATGGTCTGCCTGTTGAGATAGAGGTAGAAAAAAAACTTGGTTTAGAAGATAAACAGGGTATTGAAAAATATGGTGTAGCAAAGTTTAACGAGGAATGCAAAAAAAGTACACTAAAATATGAACGGGCGTGGGTTGATATGACCCGTCGTATCGCATTCTGGCTAGATATGGAAAACCCTTATATAACATTTAAAAATGAGTACATTGAATCTGTTTGGTGGTCACTTAAACAGGCTTGGGAAAAAAAACTGTTATACAAAGGACATAAAGTGGTGCCATATTGTCCACGTTGTGGTACTGTTTTATCAGCGCATGAGCTTGCACAGGGGTATAAAACAGTTGAGGAGCCATCTATTTTTGTGAAATTCAAACTAAAGAAAGGAAACGAGTATTTCCTTGCTTGGACTACGACGCCATGGACTCTTATATCAAATGTTGCATTGGCTGTTAACCCTGATGAGACTTATGTTAAAATAAGATACAACAACCAGACATTGATTTTTGCTGAGGCTCGATTAGCTTCTTTGCTGAAAGGCCAGGAATATGAGTTGCTTGACAGTTTTCCAGGTAAAGAGCTTGAGGGTATTGAATATGAACCACTTTTCAATTTTGTCGAACCAGATAAAAAAGCATGGTATGTTGTTTGCGCTGATTTTGTAACCATGGAGGATGGAACAGGTATTGTTCACATAGCACCTGCTTTTGGTGAGGACGACTATAATGTTGGTAAAAAATATGATTTACCCGTTGTTCAACTTGTTAAACTTAATGGGACTTTTCCTGATGAGGTTACACTTTGGAAAGGCCAGTTTGTTAAAGATGCAGATCCAAGCATCATAGAACATCTAAGAGAAAAAGGGTTGCTTGAGGGGACTAGAGATTACACTCATGAGTACCCTTTTTGTTGGCGGTGTGATTCACCGTTGTTGTACTATGCTATGGAATCATGGTTTATAGCTATGTCAAAGGTGCAGGAATCTCTTGTTAAAAACAATAATCAGATTAACTGGTACCCAGAGCATCTTCAGCAGGGCCGTTTCGGGGATTTCATAAGGGAAGTAAAAGACTGGGCGCTCTCCAGGGATAGGTATTGGGGCACTCCTTTACCTATTTGGGTTTGTACAAACAAAAAATGCAAACACACGGTGTGTGTTGGTAGCATAGATGAGCTGAAGAAACTTAGTGAAAACTTTGATAGCAACTATGATTTGCATAAACCATTTGTTGACGAGTTAATAGTAAGTTGCCCAAAATGTAAATCTCAGATGAAACGCGAAAAAGAGGTAATCGATTGCTGGTATGACTCAGGTTCTGCTTTTTTTGCGCAGTGGCATTACCCATTTGAAAATCAGGAGAAATTCAAAAAAAGTTATCCTGTAGATTTCATAAGCGAGGCTCTTGACCAAACAAGGGGATGGTTTTATTCTCTTCTTGCGATTTCAACGTTTTTGTTTGATAAACCAGCTTACAAAAACGTGCTTACACTTGGTTTGGTTTTAGATAAAGACAACCAAAAGATGAGTAAAAGCAAAAAAAACTATGTCGACCCAAACATAATACTTGATCACGAGGGCGCGGATGCCTTGAGATGGTATCTAATATCTGCTAATGCACCTTGGATGTCCACGCGTTTCTACGAAGAAGCAGTAAAAGACACTCTTGGTAAATTTGTTCTCACGCTATGGAATTCTTATAACTTCTTCTCAACATATGCTGCTCTGGATAAGTTTGATGCTAAAGAGAGAATACCTGTAGCAAAAAGGGTACTGTTGGATAAATGGATTATTAGTAGATTCAATAAAACAGTCGCTGAGACAAGAAAATATTTCGACATCTTTGAAATCCACAAAGCAGCAAGAGCTATAGAGTCTTTTGTTATAGAAGACTTTAGCAATTGGTACCTAAGAAGATCAAGGAAACGACTATGGGTTGAAGAAAAAACCGTTGATAAACTAGCCGGCTATTCAACTATGTACGACATCTTTTTGGGTTTATCAAAAATCCTGGCGCCGTTCATGCCATTCATAACTGAGGAGATATACCTCAGCATAAAAACAGAGGATATGCCTGAGAGCATTCACCTATGTGATTATCCTGAGACAGA
>Ga0172364_10000415_pt1 | contig 29920 bp, 25 predicted proteins | sample LakKivSesite10cm_FD_114545 | JGI IMG/M metagenome (GOLD analysis project Ga0172364, IMG submission 114545) | Sediment microbial communities from Lake Kivu, Rwanda - Sediment site 10cm | ecosystem: Environmental > Aquatic > Freshwater > Lake > Sediment | place: Rwanda: Western Province, Lake...
CATGTCAAAATATCCCCCCTCGTCAAGAATTTCGGGTTTCAGTGAACTCTTAAAGACGAAAAATTCCATCTCGGGTCCAAGATAGTAGTGTGTGAATCCCATATTATTCGCCTTCTTGAGCATTTTTCTGAGGGCATTACGTGGGCAACCTTCATACGGGCTCCCATCGGGGTTCTTGATGTCACAGAACATCATCCCGACCTTAAAGGCGTCGTTCCCGCCGAAGGGCATGATGGTGAAGGTGTCGGGGTCGGGAAGCGCCACCAAGTCGCTTTCCTCAATCCTGGCATATCCTTCAATCGAGGAACCATCAAATCCCATACCGTCAGTGATTGCCTCAACAAATTCGCTCTCCGTGATGGAGAAACTCTTGAGGAACCCAAGGACGTCAGTGAACCACAAACGCCAGAACTTGACCTTGTTGTCTTTTGATTTCTTTAAAACCGCCTCAGTTTTCTTGTCTATATTGGGCATTTTTTAATCCTCCTAATGACTGACTTTTGAGTTTTGATATTGAGACCGGGTTTTGAAGACGCAATAGAAAAATAAACTTATCTTACAAATTTCCTTAAAGTCAGCTTGAAATTACATAATTTCAGGCAAATATTCTCATGTCCTGAGATGGATTGTTTCGTGTTATTCACTGTGCATGACCTTCTTGGATGGTGGTGCTGTATCTTGTTTTGATGACTTATCTATAAGCGCATGAAAGGCGGCAATTTCCTCTCGCAGGTTTTTAAAATTCTCATCACGGCTGTCTGCCACACGCGGGACACCGGCGTGTTTGGAGCTGTTGCAGAAGAATTTGAGCGCCTGTTTGACTTCACGCCCCAGTTCAGATTTTTGCGGGTGCAGGGATAAACGGATAACGATTGGATTTGTTGGCGCCGGCGGTGTTTCAAAAAGAACCTGAATCTTTTTCCCCAAAATTTCCTGCGGACAGGCAGTCTTTAAAAGTGTCTCCATGGTGTTGCTGTCGCATGCGCCGATGTTGACTAATCCATTCACCACGTACTTTACCACCTCTTCTGATGAACCGGTAAATATGACGTCTCCAGGTTCCGCCACATTGTATTTCCGCCACAGGGCAAGGCGAGGATACACATACCCAGTGGCATTATGCGCAGAGACAAAGGCGATAGGATTTGTCATGACGTATGTGCGAATCTTTTCCGGCGTCCTGTTTTCCTGCTCAAAGAGGGCGCATTTCGGTCCTGCAATCACCACACCCTTGTGCAATGTCATTCCCTGTCCGCGAGAGTCATAAATGTCGCCACGAATTTGAAGGATCGGTCGATAATCACCATGCTGTTCGACAAAAATGACACTTGAGCAGAAGGCGATGTCGAATTCATTGAGGTCCATCCGCTGAAGCATGTCGCGGTAACCGTCGGCTGGTAAAATTGCGATTCCCGAATAATGATTCTCCGCAAGAAGACGCTCGATGGTTGGTTGTTCAAACAGGAAGCGTTTAAGGGATTCAAACCATTGAAGACTTAAGCCCTGCTCTTCATCGGAGATGAGAAACCCGATGCGGAATGGGCGGTTCGATTCCTGCGCTCGTGGACTTAAAGTAAAAACCAGGGCAAGGAATAGAAAAAATACCCTTATTATTTTTCTGCGTTTATACATGTGAATAATTTCATGCCATCTGATATTTTACCTTCAAGACTTTTCTTCCTATTTTTTTGTTTACACAAATGCGCATCCTTGAGTTTATATAATCACACCTTTTGTCGTGAAAACCGTGAAAGGACGAAACAGAATGAAAGAAGAGGGCGGACAACGTTTTAATAACCTGTATGATGGAATACGGGGAGGAATATTTATTCTTCTCACCGCCGGCACAAGCCTGTTCTTTACAAGGTTCACCTTTGATGCCTATGTCCTGCCAAAAAATGTGTGGCTCACCTTCTGGGTCATGATTCTCCTTGGTGTTTATGCCATAGGATTTTTCTCGGGTAAAACTGTTCGTCTGATGTTCTCCCCCATTACTGGCATCCTTGCGGGATACATACTTCTGAACGTCCTTTCAGGTCTGGTGGCTGAGAGTCCATCTCTCTGGTGGGATGAGGTCAAACGACTCATCATTCTCTTTATCTTTTCGCTTATGTTGCAGGATTATCTTTATGGAAACACATGGAGGATTTTTTTGCTCATCTGGGCATTGACACTTAGTGCCGCCATCACAGCCACATGGATTATATTCCAGGATTTCTCCGCCCGATTCTTTCCGTATTTTGTTAATATCATACCCCGTCTTCAAGACTGGCGTGGATTCCTCGCCGCAGGTATGGGCAATACGGGATATGTTGCCGATTATCTCGCCGTTCTCTTTCCCATGAATCTGCTCCTTTATCTCCATGTGAAGGGGAAGATAAGAGAGATATTGACGCTTTTTACACTTATCACAAGCTATGCGGCGCTTATTCTCTGCTGGTCGGTGCAGTCCAACATGGGTCTGTTAATAGCCATAATCCTCATGATAATTTACCTGATTCATTACAAGCCGCGATTCTTCTGGATTCGGCGAAGATTGCGTATTGTGGTTCTTGCCGGTGCTATAATCATCGTCACACTTTTTTATACCACGCCGCTTCCCATTAATCCTCATAAACCATCTTTAATTAAAGAGGCTTTTGCCTCGGGGCGCTGGCATTTTGGCGGTGAGAGCCGTCTTGTCATCTGGGCGCAGACTCTGGAAATAATTCGCAAGCATCCCTGGCTTGGATGCGGGGCGGGAAATTTCTCATATCAGTATGTCCAGCAGGCATCGCCCTTTTTGCTGAACGAACCCAATCGCATTGTATATATAGGACAATACACAAATGCGGCACATAACGAGTTATTACAATCATGGGCTGAAGTTGGTGTGGGTGGTCCGGCGCTCCTGTTTATCCTGATGATTATTCTTCTTCGGACATTATATAGACCGGTCAAATGGACAGGTCAGGTGAATCGCTGGGTCAGGATTGGGACTATATGCGCCATTGTCTGCGCCTTTTTCCCTGCCATGATGGCATATCCCTTGCGCCTCCCCACCAGTTCCATACTCTTCTTCACGGTGTGCAGTCTTCCTGTTGTCCTTATTTCCAGGACAAAATACTTCTCCGACTCATTGAATATACCGGTTGAGTTGCGCTGGCAAGGTGTTCGTCTAACATTGATACTTGAGAATTTTCGAAAACCCGTTGGGTGCATGTTGGGATTTAAGGGAGGGCGCAGTTTTCGGCGGCTCGCAACCATTCTGGTCATCATGTGTTCTCTTGTACTTGATTTTCAAAGCCTGCGCTCACTCATCAGCGATATGTATTTCAAGGAGGGACGCATCCTTGTACAGGCTTATTACAAGGGACTGGTGGGTGAATCAACGGCAATGGCTGGTGAGGAATATATGCGGACCGCCCTTCTTTGGTGGCCCAACCATCATGATTGCCGCAGTACGCTTGGACAATATCTGTCACGGAAAGGGCGTTCCGCAGAGGCAGTCTGCGAATTGCAAATCACACTGAAACGTCTTCAGGCGCGGGAGATTTATGAGGCTCTGGGGAAATCCTTTGAAGCACTTGGGAAAAAAGAAGAAGCCATCCGCGCTTATAAAACCTACTTTGAACGCAACCCCATAATGAAAACCATCACGCCCGAATCTGAATTATATCAGCATTTTCTTTCCATGATGCGGGGAAGCAAAATAAATAGAAATGATTATTGACATTGCAAGAATGACTAATAATTTGTTTTGATGTTTTTGTTGAGGGAGAAGGTAAAAGGCGTTACGATTTTATAAAAATAGGGAGGGTCGATAAGGTGTCCACTCAGAGTCTAAATGAAATCCAGAAAAAAATCAATTTTCATGAGCGGCTCTCACCGGAATATATCATGCTCGACCTGAAGAGTGACACAAAGGAAGAGATTATCAAGGAACTGGCGCAGTGCATTAAGAATCATAAAAATCTGTTAAACCTCCATAACTTTCTAAGGGATGTATTCAAGCGCGAGGCGGACACCTCGACCGGAGTTGGAGATGGCATTGCCATACCACATGCACGCACTGATGCCGTAAATGATATAGTTGTCGCCGTGGGACGCACAAAGACCGGATGTGACTTTAAATCACAGGATGGCAAACCTGTAGAAATGTTGATTCTTATGGGGACGCCCATCGAAAAGGTCAGTTTATATTTGAAGCTCCTTGCTCACCTGAGCTATCTTTTGAAAAAGCCGGGATTCATTGATGGACTCAAATCTGCAACCGTGCCTGAGGATATTATTGACCTTTTTGCCAGAAACGAAACATCCTAAAAAAGACAAGTGCAAATAAAGCCGTTTTACACACCCAGCAAGTTATTAATCTGGGAAATCATTTCGGTTGGGAGCGGACCATGCTCGGATGCTGCACAGTTATCCTCTACCTGACGCGGTGTTTTGGCTCCGGGAATTACTGTCTGGCATGCGGGATGTGTCAGGCAGAACCGAAGGCTCACCTGAGACATGGTCTGGTCGGGGAATTGGTCAAATAATGGTTTCAATTTTTCAAGTTGTGTAAGATAAGAATCAAGCCTTTCAGGAGATAGGTTAAACCGCCTGTGGTCATTATCTTCGAATCTTGATTCCCTTGTAAATTTTCCCGTCAGGAGCCCGAACAGAAGGGGAATGCGCACAATCACGCCAATGCCATATTTTTGCGCCTTCGGGAAGAGAACTTTTTCCGCATCACGCTCAAGCAGATTGTAACGAACCTGAATGCAACCAAGAAGTGTATGATAACGGTCAAGAAGGTGCGCCTGTTCCGACTCTTTGAACGATTGAATGCTCCATCCGGCGTGGAGGATTTTGCCCTGCTCTTTGAGAATAAAGAGCGCTTCCCACGGGTCATCTTTCTCGAGGTTTTCAAGTTCGCCGCTATGGAGTTGCAGGATGTCCAATGTCTCCAGCCCAAGTCTCTTCAAACTCTGCTCGGCTGCGAAGATTATATAATCCCTGCTATAATTCTGTCTGACTTGTCCATCAGTCCGATTATCCTTTGATTTTGCCTGGTAAAAATCATTGCCCGCTTTTGTGGCGATAATCACATTATTCTTTCCCCGCTCCTTCAGAACACGTGCGATAAGTTCTTCTGAATGACCGAATCCATAAACGTCTGCAGTATCAATAAGAGTGACCTCGAGGTCGAGAGCCCTGTTCAGTGCGCGAAGCGAGACTTCATCATCCGTTGGACCCCAATCCATCCCACCAATAGCCCATGAGCCGAATCCTATTGTGGAGACATTTGGTCCTCTCTCCCCTAACTTTTTATATTTCATGATATCCTCTTACAGAACTTAATTGATTCCCTCATTGGTCTTGTATCTAAATTATGCAACAGATTTCTTTTGATTAAACCTTGTGCGTAAATTCTCGATGATATGTCTGGTAGAATTATTTTATTTTTAATCAAAGATTACGCAGATTATCGCAGATTTTAATGCGAAGAAGAGTTTTCATCTGTGTTCATCTGTGAAATCTTTGATTGAGAACAAATATATTTATCTTTACCAACACGGTTTTACTCCATCCTTGACTATATGTTATCTTATGTATTATTTTCCTATCTTGAAAAGATGTTGAAATAAAATTCTTGGGGAAAATTGGAGTCAAAGTGAAAAACTTTAATTTCACTGCCGATTAATCAGCGGTATTGGAGGAAATATAAATTGCCTTTGAATATTAATGATGAACTAAAATCAGTTGCAACATCTCTTAATGACAGCGGGATAGAATATGCTCTTTGTGGGGGATTGGCAGTTGCCGTCCATGGATACCCGCGAGCCACTCGGGATATTGATATATTGATAAAAGAATCAGACCTGAATCGGATTATAGATATTCTCCAAAAAAGGGGATATAATTTACGGGCAGGCATTATTCCTTTTAATGTGGGAGAGAAATCCGAATCAAGAATCTATCGCATCTCAAAGGCGAGCGGAGAAGATATTCTAACAATTGATCTAGTTTTTGTTTCTCCGATTATGGAGGATGTCTGGGAGACCCGGGAAATTGTCTCTGTTGAAGATTATAAGATAAATGTAGTTTCTCTGTCTGGGTTAAAAAAAATGAAACGTCTTGCTGGAAGACCGCAAGACCTTGTTGATTTAGAACAGCTGGAAGATTTGGAACGAGACGATGAATCCAGACTTTAAAAAGTTAAGTCGGGGAATTAGCCGGGATATGTCACCAGAATCAATTTCCCGCAGACTCAGGATTGTTTCTGACCTTCGCATTCTTTGCCTCAATCTGGAACGGGCAAAAAAGGTTAAACTCAAAAGGACATGATTAACATAATCTAATCCAGCAGACCAATACCCAAGCGATATTTTTTTATTCTTAATCAAAGATTACGCAGATTATCGCAGATTTCTGTGCAAATAAAATTTTATATTTATTTGCGTCTTTCTGCGAAATATTTGATTGATGACTTTTGATTTCATCTGTTGACAGGCGCATGAGATTTTGGAATTGGTTTTATGCATGTCAATGATTGGAGAAGTAAAACATGAAAGGAAATATACCTGTATTGTCCGTGAGCGGCAAGAGTCTCGCCGCCGCATGGGAAAATTCCCTCCTTGAACTTTACAGCAAAGGCGTCCGTATCCAGACGGAATATGACAAGCCTGGCGACCCGCTGAGTGTGGACTCTACCATGATTATCTGCATTGAAGAACCGCAGTCTGAGCCGCGCATTCACCGCGCCTTCCCCGGTGGCTTAGAGTTTCTTGAGGAATATCGTCAGGAGGTCGTGGATGGCATCAAGGACAACTGGATTCGTGACCCGAATAATCCCGACGACAAACGCTGGGAATACACATATCATGAGCGGCTTTTTTCTTATAGAATCCCTACAATCCCTCAGCCTGTTGACCAGATTGAATATATTGCTGAGAAATTATCCAAGAAGCCGTTTTCGCGCCGGGCTCAAGCAGTTACATGGAAGGTCTGGGAAGACCTGAATATCTATGACCCCGCCTGCCTGCAATCCATCTGGTGTCGCATCCTGCCGGGCGAGGATGATGTCTGGACACTGAACATGAATGTGCGCTTCCGTTCAAATGATGCATACGAGGCGGCATTTATGAACATGTTTGCGATTCTCTCGCTTCAGGAAAAGATTGCGGAGAAAATTTCCGAAAAGGCGGGGCGTCCGGTAGGCATCGGAAGGTATCTCCATCTCGCCGATTCATACCATATCTATGGCTCGCGCATCGAGGACTTTAAGTTGCGATTCCTCTCACAAGTAGAAAAGAGGACTTTTGAGGAGCGCACATGGACAATGGAATTTGCCCAACCGCTCTTTGATGAGGCAAAGTTAAAGATTGCCGAGAAGGTGAAAAAACAGAATGAAGTTTATTCACCACAGAGCCACAGAGAACACGGAGGATAATAAATGGAAGGTTTATTTTATATCCTTAGTTTTATTGTTGGCGCCTTTCTTGGAGGCGGCGTTATTTATTTGATATGGCACGGGCGATTTCGTGAAAACAGGAACGCCCTTGATGCCGCAACGATAAAGGTCAATGACCTTCAAGGATTGCTTCAGTCCGAAGCGGAACGGCGCTCAGCCGCTGAGGCAAGAAATGAAGAGGAGCGAAAGTCGGCGCAGGAAAAACTCGCCCTTCTTGATGAGGCGCAGAAGAAATTATCTGATGTTTTCAAAGCCCTGTCATCAGATGTCCTTAATGAAAATAGAAAATCATTCCTTGATTTAGCTATTGCCACGCTTGCAAAGTTTCAGGAAGGCGCAAGGGGCGACCTCGAATTGCGCCAGAAGGCGATTGATGAACTCGTCAAGCCCGTTAAAGAATCTCTCTCAGATGTGGACACAAAACTTCAGGAATTGGAGAATGCACGTCTAATGGCTTATACGAGTCTCACGGAGCAAGTTAAATCCCTTGCCACGACTCAATCCCAGCTCCAGAGCGAGACGGCAAATCTGGTGAGGGCGTTGCGCACGCCGGGTGTTCGCGGGCGATGGGGAGAAATCCAACTGCGTCGTGTGGTGGAGATGGCAGGCATGGTTGAACATTGCGATTTTGTTGAACAGGAATCTGTTACGACGGAAGATGGTCGCCTGCGTCCCGATATGGTTATCCATCTGCCGAACCATAAAAATGTCGTTATTGATTCCAAGGTTCCGCTGGAAGCTTATCTTGACGCTGTTCAGGCATCTGATGATGCGCTTAGGAGTGCCAAATTAAAGGAACATGCCTGGCAGGTTAGCAATCATGTTGCCAGCCTGGGAAGTAAGGCTTACTGGCAACAATTTACTTCTACGCCGGAGTTCGTTGTGTTGTTCCTGCCCGGTGAATCGTTTTTCAGCGCCGCACTTGAACAAGACCGGTCTCTTATAGAATTCGGTATCAGAAAGAATGTTATCATTGCCACTCCAACAACACTCATTGCTCTTCTGAAGACGGTGGCTTATGTCTGGCGGCAGGAGCAGATTGCTGAAAACGCTCAGGCAATCAGTGATCTGGGCAAAATTCTCTATGAACGTATATCCACAATGGCGGGACATTTTGAAGGCCTTCGCAAAGGACTGGATAAGGCGGTTGATGCTTACAATGAAGCCGTTGGTTCTCTTGAAAACCGTGTTCTTGTTTCTGCACGGAAATTCAAGGAACTCGGCGTTTCCACAGGTGCGGATATCGAGACCATAGAACCGATAGATAAGACCCCACGCGCACTTCAATCCCCCGATGTGAAATAGTGCTGAGGTCGAAATGTATCAAGAATGGGGATGAGAACTACCCTTTCCCTGCGCGGGCTTTTGATGTGAAGGTTGTGCGTGATTGTATTTTACTATGGGGTTCATCATTGATATATACCAGAATACAGCGCCAATAAAAAGCATGCCGAAGCTGAGCAATTGTCCCCGCGTGAGACCCAGTATCTGGTATCCAATACCGGCATCCGGTTCGCGGAATTGCTCCGCAAAAATCCGCATCACGCCATAACACAGAAAGAAAAGGGCAGTTATCCTGCCATCCCTCCGAGACCTTTTCATCCCAAACCACCACAGGATTGCAAAAAGGCAAATGCCCTCTAAGAGCGCCTCGTAAATCTGGGATGGATGACGCGGCGTGAGGAAGGGTTGAACAATATTGGCAACAGTATCATTATTCCTGATGGCATCCAATAACCGTTCAGTGCTGTCATAGATAAAACCCTTTTCAGCAAGGGCTCCCGTCAGCTGGTTGAGTCTTTGGGTGCTCCAGTTCATAATTTCTGTCGGAAAACAAACAGCCCAGGGGACGACTGAAGGGCGACCGTATAGTTCCCCATTTACAAAATTTGCCAACCTTCCGAAGAAAAGTCCCACTGGCGCTGACATGACCACTGCATCGCCCACGTGTAGCCACGACACACCGTGCCGCTTTGCAAAAAGTATAATCACGAGCCAGACGCCGAGAAATCCACCATGGCTTGACATGCCGCCCTGATTGATAGCCAGAACCCCCCAGAATGGCGGGGAGGCGGTTAGTTGTAGTAAAAGTGAGGGCTGGTAAAAGAGGATATACCCAAGACGCCCGCCAATAAGAACACCAATGATGAGATAGGTCAAAAGTGCATCCACATCATTGAGCAATAATTTGAGGAGTCCCTTCTGAGACAGATAGCGGAGGAGAAATAGCCCCACGATGAATCCCGCAACATAGGACAAACCATACCAGCGCAGACCAAATTGTCCGCCGAACCTTAATATATAAGGACTGATACGGTGAAGATAAAAATGCTGGGGATTCACGAAATTTGGCTCCTTCAGGCGATATCAGAAAATAAATATATTCTCACCACAAAAAACACAAAATATTATTCTTTCCATGTCAAGTAACGGACATGGAAAGAAAGATAAATCTCTGTGTCCTCCGTGTCCGCCTGAGGTGGACTGTGGTGAATATTTCTTTTTGTTATGTATCCTTAAAAACGTTCATGCTGTAAAAAATCCTCCCCTCCACATCCTTCGCTATAATGGATTTTTCCCTGAGGAGTTCTGCAAGATATTTCTCAGCCCTGTCATGGGTGATTTGCAGACCTTCCTGAATGTCCTCAATGGAACATGGATGGCGCCCGATTATGGCAAGGACTTCAGACCCTTTTGAAACCTTTTTATGGGTTGTATGACTTTTACGATATCCGGAAATCACCTCTGCACCTGCTATTTCAGCCAGTTTTTTTAATCTCTCCATCGGGACAGCCCGGACAGACCTGTCAGCCGCTGGACGGGCGACGGTGTTAAACTGGATTCTATCCGGGCGAATGTCTTTCATCAGGGTGGCGATTTTTAACACCTCTGACTCTGAATCATTCACGCCCCGTACGAGAAATACCTCCAGCCAGATTTGACCCTTGTATTCTTTTCTGAAAAGTTTCAGTCCCTTCAACATCTTTTCAAAGGCGACGCCAATGTGGGGTTGGTTGATTTTTTGAAACATCTCTTTGTCGCCGGCATCGAGAGACGGGAGCACGACATCAGCGCCAGATACCGCGCGCCTGACCTCCGGCATCCATAAAAGTGAGCCATTTGTGATGACGGCAACCGGGATGGGCGTTATCTCTTTGATACCTGAGATAATATCTCCAATACTGGAATGAAGAGTTGGTTCGCCGGAGCCGGAGAGGGTGATAAAATCCGGGGCAGGCGACTCTTTCAGCTTTGCCCTAATCTCCTCTAAGACGTCGGAGACTGTTGAATACTTCATCCGCTGGATGGACTTGTTCGTCGTCTTTCCGAGCTGACAATATATGCAATCATAGGAACAGGTTTTGAAGGGGATGATATCGACCCCAAGGGAGCGTCCGAGTCTCCTTGAAGGCACAGGACCAAATATGTATTTATATTTTTTCACTTCCTGGCATATCAATCTGAGGATTTTTTCTCGGCTGGGGCTTCAGTTTTCTTTTCGGATGGTTTCTCCTTCTCACCCATTGGTTCTTTGGATTTCTTTCTGGCGTAATCAGTTATGTAAAAACCACTGCCTTTAAAAATGAGACCTGCACCCTTGCTGATGAGACGGTGGACCCTGCCTCCGCATTTTGGACAAACCGTTATGGGTTTTGCCTTCACCGACTGGAGTTCTTCAAAGTGATAGTTGCAATCATCGCATACATATTCATACGTCGGCATATCAATCCTCCCGCACGACCGCTGTTTTAATATGTTCCAGAATCAGGGAAGCCGCCTTTTTTCCAGAAAGAAGCATCCCGCTAAAGATGGGTCCCATCCTTGGTCCACCAAAAGTCGCGCAAACTGACATGCCTGATACAAATAGCCCGCTATAGACCTCACCGGTATGCTCCTCCACAAATCGCTCCCCCGCAGGCGCATCCATTGCCCCCTCGCCCATCATCTCACCTGTCGGGGAAAATATGCGGTATCCATGTTTTTTCAAAAAGTTGACTATCACTGCATCATGTCCGGTGGCATCCAGAACCGCCTTCGCCTTTAGCATTATGGGGTCAACGTGCAACTGTCCCACAATGGTTGTGCGGTTTACAACGAGACCTGTGACACGCTGGTCAGATACACATACATCCTCCACGCACAAAAGATTAAAAATCCGCGCTCCCGCCTGAATGGTTTTCAGCGTGAGCGCCGATGCCAGCTCAAGGGCATCAATGCAGTAAAGCCCTTCCTGTCCAGTCTTTTTGATGCGCACGCCGATTTCGCGGACAATCTCCAGCGCGTCTTCCTGGATTACGATTTCATTCATGCACATCCCGCCACCCCAGATGCCACCGCCTGTAGAGAGTTTTTTCTCCACAATAACAGTTTTCATGCCTTCTCTGGCAAGATAATAACCTGCTAACAGACCGGAAGGTCCCGCACCCGCAATCAAAACATCGCTCCGGACAGAATCGAGAAGTTTCGCCTGATAAGACTTGATAATTTCAGTGGTTATTTGGGTTTCATCAAAATTCATTTTTTTACAACCTTTGACTATTTTCGCTATAATACAATTAGGAAGGCATAAATGTCACCATACCCACTTCCTGTCCAGCGAAAAAGGTATTATTAATTTGAAAGCTCAAATTGGATTTATTGGCTTTTCTTCTTTTTAGAAGGCTTTTTTGAGACACGAGTCTTTTTAACCGAGTTTTTCTTCCTTCGTTGTTCAACCTCGAGGATAACATTATTCATATATATTGACGGTAGAATAAATCTTTGTCCTGGGAAAGCTCCAGTAATTGTTGCCAAATGTCCACGTAATAAACCATAGAGAATAGTTAAACCATTAATCCTTATTAAACTATGCATTTCATTTTCCGAGGCATCTTTGGAAAAGGAAAAAATACCGATTATCTCTGCATCAATCTCCTGCCCATCTTCTTTTGAAGGATTACCCGAATGAGCGCGAACCGTCAATTCCAACTTGAATAGGCGATCATTCTTTTTATATTGAAAGACGTTATAATCGATAATGGGTTTATCACCAGGGCTTTTTGTCTTGGCTTTTGGTGCTCTCCAATCCACGTGAAGCCTTGTAAGAAAAAAATCATTCAATTTAATCAATTCTTTCATGAGAAATAACCCCTTTCCTAACAATTACGCTGCAAGCGGTATAGCATTTTTGTTAGAATATTGAATAATATCTGTTTTTTCCCAATCTAACCAATATAGTGTATTCATCGATGTATCTATTCTCTCCCTTATTTGTTGAATAATTACATTGCGTTTTTCACGGTCAGGAATGGCTTCCGGTTTTTGTTCTATCCAGTTTAGGAAAACCTGAGGATTCATTGCCGTACGAAGAATTTTTTCGTGTGCCGCATCCTGTAAAGCTCCATTTTCATATCGGCTTAGTGTTACGTCACCAAGTGACAAGATATCTGCAAGTTCTTTCTGCGTTAAATTATACGACTTTCTAAAATTTTTAATCTCTTCGGGTTGTAACCATCCGTGCTTTTTACGATACAGCCGATAAGCGGTATCAAGTGGATCAACGGGGTCGTTAAGATTCATAAATTCTTCATTGCAAGAAGAACATTTATAATAATGCACTGGAACAGAGAATATTTCTTCCCGAACTTTGATATTCTCCTTTGCATTAATTTCCTTTAATTCGGTTTCTTTCAAGCACCTTGGACAAAATCCCGTAAAACACTCTTTCATCTTTATATCCTTTTCTCCTTTTAATATTTTTTCTCATGGAAAGATATACATATAATTTTACCTAATTTATCTTTTATGTCACAAAATTTGATATAAATAGACTCTGTTCCTAACTTTTTTACAAACTTCCAGATATCCCCAGATCTTCCTCTATCATCAGGTTCGGGCCCAGATTCATAATCCGTAACATTAAGAGTATTTATTTCTTCTATTGCATTTTTTAATGTTAAACCCAATTTACTGAGTGTTTCAAGATTTTCCTTGCGTCTGATTAATATAAGACGTCTTTGCAATATGGCTGTTTTCAGTTTTTTGAGAAAATGTTTGATTTGTTCTTCATGGTGTTTGGTTAGACGCTGAGACATAAATCAAGTTTTTTATCCTTTTGGATACACCAAAAAGCTATAAAAATCATTTCAATCCGCATGGTTCTAATTACAATTCACTGTTTATATTTAATAATGGATACAAGAATCAAGTCAATATAAATTTATCATTTGATAAATTAATTTTTTTATATCCCTCATTTTATTTTAGTTATGGATAATAGATTTTGCCGAGAGTGACCGGTTTTTTAGCGCCGGTTGCGGCTATGATGTTTCCCGGTCTTCCCAGAACGCACAATAGTCCAAGCAGTGCGAACCCCATTGCCTCCTTTGCCATGCTGTTGATTCCAAGTGATTCATGAGTCAGGACCTTTACATCTGCGGGAAGGCGATTTTTAAGCGCACTTTGTATGAAACGATTCTTTGCGCCACCGCCTCCCAGTATCACTTCCTTAACCATGCCGTGAGGGAAACAAAATTTCTTATACCCCATAATGATGGATTCTACAGTGAGCATGGTGGCTGTGGCAATGAGGTCATTAGAGGAAAGTCTGCGCTTTTTCCCCTCTTCAAGAATCTTCATGGCATAGTCCTCGCCGAACAGCTCGCGCCCGGTGGTCTTTGGAGGCTTTTTGGGAAAATAAGGGTGTGCAAGCATGGATTTAAGGAGCGCCTCATTCACGCGCCCGGCGCTTGCCCGTCTGCCATCTCTATCGTAGCGCTCCCTGCCCCTCGTCAATGCACTGACAAGGGCATCAATGACCATATTGCCGGGTCCTGTGTCAAAAGCGATGACATCGGAAATGCACCCCCCTGCGGGGAGGTAGGTGCAGTTGGCAATGCCTCCGATATTCTGAACAATGCGGGTCTTGTTCTCATGAGTGAGGAGATAATAATCCGCCGCAACGATGAGGGGTGCGCCCTGACCCCCTGCGGATATGTCGGCGGTGCGAAAATCGCTCGCCACGGGAATGCCCGTCATCTGGGCAATCAGTGATGCCTCACCAATCTGCAATGTGGAAGGTGTGTATTTCTTCCTTTCCTTCAAGCCGGGCGGAAGATGATAGACGGTCTGACCGTGTGAGCCGATGACGCTTATGGCATCTTTTGGAAAACCGGAGGATATTATCAGTTTTTGCGCCGCTTTGGCAAAGATGAGACCTATCTTGAAATTCAATTCACACGCAAGTCTGAGAGAACCTGCCCTGTCGCGGAAGAGATTGAAAATTTCCCTCCTGAGGTCTTTAGGATATGGCATGGAGTAAAACTCGAGGAGCTGGTCGTCAAAATAGTTTTCCTGGACAATGAACCTGACAAGTGCGGCATCCACGCTATCTGCAGAGGTGCCGGACATCAGCCCCACAGCCAGATACGTCTCCCTCCTCGGCGCTAAAAGGGACTCCATCGGTTCCATGTGATACTCCCAGAATATTTTATGTGATGATGGATTAATAGATAATGGCAAGTCCCCATCGGGACGGGTCACTTTCCACCTTGGAAGACCCGCTCCATCTTAATGTGAAGGCGCCCTTCCCTGATTCCCCATATCCATCTTCATGCAGGACAAGGTCAAACCCGATCATGGTCTGGCGTTTAGGTTTCCACTCGCCAAGCCAAATGAGCGGGACTTTTGCCTCTATGATACGTCCGGTCTTCGTGATTTTTGAGGCGATGGATCCTGCCTTGAGACTTTTCTTATCTCCACAAATCCACATTTTTTGAATGGAGCGGTCACTATCACACTTGATGATAATCTGATAATCTCCCTTACCGAATGAAGTTCTGGTGGTTGGACCGTCAAGTCCGAGGAGGATTTCAAGACTGTCGGCATTTTTAGATTTGGCATATCTTGGCGGTTTTCTAAGTGATGCCTTATCCGTCCATTGTGTTGCCACATAAAGTGCCTCATCAGTCCACCAGAATTGGAAAATCCCGCTTGTGTCATCCTCCGACCATTTTTCCCCGGCTCCTTTTTTGACAACCTGAAATTCCTTGTTCAGATAGAGGGTGGGGACATCTATCCATTCTGTGAGGGAGCCGTCAATTTTAGGGGAAGTCAGGCGGAGAGGCATGGGCATCAGACCGATGGAATTTTCAAAATTGCCTTCATTTTCAAGGTCAACTAAGGCGACAAGGCGTGCCTCCCTGTTGCCTGCCATAAGTCCGGATGTTGTGGTAATCTGTTCATCCGGAAGGAGATTGTGAAATGGAACTGGAGGGATTTCGACCCTTCCACGCGGGCGAAGTTCCCAGCTCAGAACCCCTGAAAGGGGTTTCTTGACCTTATTTTTGATACTTGTCTCCACCTTAAAACCATTTGGTTCCTGCCTGCCACGTATTTGAATATCCACAGGGGTGTTATTTGTGGTGGCATGAGGGGAACTGATGCTGGAATGGAGTGACTTTTCACCATTATTTTCCGCCAATATCGCTTGTTTAAAGGAAATGGTGATAAGAAAGATGGGAAGTAACAATACGATATGGCGGAAAAGGTATCTTGCTATCAAATGCATGGATTATCTCCAGTGATGATAAAAGATTACATTATTCTCCTATCCAAAACTATGAACCGCTGTCAATCTTAATCCTTTCCACGGAAGCGTTTTGCACGAAACTGTATTAATTCTGCCGCCACACTCACGGCGATTTCTTCCGGCATCTGGGCGCCGATGTCAAGCCCAATTGGAGAATGGAGACTGTTAAGTTTGCGTCTGGGGATGCCTTCCTTCAGTAATCTTTCCTTAATGGCGGTGACCTTGGAGCGACTGCCAAGCATCCCGATATAACATGCTTGCGTCAGAAATGCATGTCTCAGGCAGATTTCATCATTTTTATGAGCGCGTGTGCAGATTATGATGAAGGTATTCTCATCAATTCTCAGTTTTTCGAACACCTTTTCAAATGGTGCGCAAATTACGCGCCTGGCAAGGGGAAATCTCTTTGACGATGCGTATAACTTTCGGTCGTCAACAACGGTAATATTGAAATTGATGGTAGCGAGAATGGAGTAGATGGCAAATCCAATATGCCCACCGCCAAAGATGATTGCAGGCTCAGGGGGGATAAGAGGCTCAATCAGAACAGTCATATTTCCTCCACACCTCGTGTCAATATCCGGGTCTTTTATAGATTTGAAGTCAAAAAAGACAGTCCGGGATTGGCAGGTTTTTAATGTAGAGAGGGCATATTTTCGCACCTTCGCCTCTACAATGCCTCCGCCGATGCTCCCCTTTGTTACCCCATCAGAAAGTATTAGCATCTTGGTGCCCGGTTTGCGCGGTGTGGAACCCTCGCCACTGATGATGGTTGCAACCGCGGCTCGTTCCCCACGCCCTAAGACTTCCGCCATCTCGCTGTAAATCTCATTTATATTCATAGTCTCATTTCAATTCATGGTATTGAAATTCTGTTATGCCTAAGTCATACTCCCCATTTTTTTCAATGATACCGAAGACGACCTTTATGACTTCCGTGTTATCCGGCTCGAGACCGCGTTTTTGCATCTCTTCTTTTTCCAGCGCAATGAGTTTTTTGACGACGGGATATGAAATCTCGAACACCTCAAAAAAACCGCCACCTTCACGGTTGACAAATGTCTTGTCCCCGACCTGCGCACTGCTCAAAAAACTCTGAGGAGTTCCCTCGCCAATATATTTCTGGGTTATGTGTATATCATACCTCGTGAATACTGCATCTACAATCTTGTCAGGCACGCCAGAGACATCAAAAATACGGACAATGCCCTTTTCAGCACCAGCGGAATCAAAGCCGGTAGGAAGCCCCTTCTTTTGTGATGAGCGCTTTTCAATCTCTCCCCTGATGTTGTTCAAAGCCCGCTCGATATCCGCACTTTCTGAATTGCTCTCCTTCCGGATTTCCACAAGGGCTCCTTCATATTTTTGAGTGGATGATAATGGGGAGGGAGAGGGGGGTGTTGAATTGGGTTGGTTGGGGGATGGGGAATTTTTAATGACCTGTTCATTTTCTTCCAATTTGTATGTCGCCCGCGCCGGCGGTGGTGGAGTTGTTGGATATGTCTTGACTTCGATGGGTGTCTCAATTGCCGGAGGCGTAAGCTGTATGAAAATTTTTTCTGGCTGTGGCTTGTTGGTGATTTGCCTGAGAGGTGCAGAGGTGATTAAGAAAGAAAAGAGGAGGATATGGAGAAATATGGACAGTAAAAGCCCACCTTTCCTTTCCACCCAGGAGGAGTCCATATTTACTTCCGCCCCTTTCAAACCGGTCATCCCTCACGAGAAATTTGGTCCATGAGCCCCATTATTCCTTACCGAGTATACTCATAAGTTCTTTTATCTGGGAGTTCAAATCATTTGTATTGGATGGGGCGCTTTTAACCGAAGGCGGCGATGGAAAATTCGTGCCTCGTGTTGTTTTTTCAAGTTGCGCAAGGTTGCGTTTTTTTATTGCGGCGAGCATCAGTTCTCTTGCCTTTTCCGCAATGGGCGTATCCGGATAATTCTCTAAGATGACTTCAAGTTTAAGTATGGCGGCATCATTTTCTTCGAGGAGATAATGACGTTCGGCCTGCTGGAAATAGACAAGTGCCTTCATCGGGCGCTGTTCACTTTCGGCGCGGAGTCTCATGCGGCAAAGTTCTGCCAGACGATTTGCCTCCGCCACTCCCTCCGTTGTGGATGTATCGTTCAGGAGGGGCTGAAGGGTGTCAAGCGCGGCGATATATTCGGAGCGGTCATAGAGTTTCATTGCCTCATTTATCTTTTTAATGCGCTCGTGAGCATGCATCATGCGGATTTCGGAAAGTGCAGAGTCGCGGAGCTCCGGGGCTTTTGCCGCATTGCGGAAATGCATCTCCGCCTCTTTCATGAGCCCGGATTTTCTGCAAAATGTCCCAAGATGGTAATGACCGAGGAAGTCATTGTTTTTCAGGGCGAGGGCACGCTCTTTATAAGCGCAAAGGTTGAGAAGTTCAGGGTATTTTTGCCCCGTTGTCAGGAAGGCACGATTAAAAAAGGCACGGGCGGTCGTGGTGTCATTGTCATCCAGCGCCAGTTTGCCTGCGGCGGTGGAAAATTCCACAAGATGCCTCCGTGTCTCATCGGGGGAAAGAAGTATGCCGTATTTCTCAAGTATCTCAATCCCTTTTGCATAGTCCCCCACATTTTTTGCCGAACCCTGCAGTTTATCGACAAGGAATGAAAACCTGTTGGCGGCAATCTCCGTGGAGAGGGGCTTCAATTGTATGGCATAGATGTCGGCGGCTTCTTTCCACTGATGCTGGTCGCGTAGATGAGCCGCCCATTTCATATATATGAGGATACGGCTGGAACGACCAAGGTTTTCATCAAGTCTCTGGATGTTTTCCAGGATTGCAAGGGCGGAGTTAAAGTCACCGCTATCCGCAAGCCGCAGAATTTCGGACTTGAGCACCTTCAACGCAAAGGCACGTTTTACCGGGTCATTGTCAAACATGCGCCGTGGAAGAGAGGAAAGGATTTCCCTTGCCCTGGCGGTCTCGCCGGTCTCGGCAAATAATTGTGCAATGAAGTATCCGAAATCAAGGCTCTGGCTTGTGGCACTATCAGAGAGATAGGATTGTCCCCTTTGTGGGAGGATTTTTGCCATGGGAGCGCCCATTCTTTCCTTACTTACCCCGTCCAGTGTCTGAAAAACGCCAAGGATTTGCTGTCCGTGTGAAAGGATGTGTTCTTCGAGGTGATTGTATGGCAGACCCGCGGACAGTGATTCGACATAGGAATCAAATGCGCCTGCAAGATTCCCCATGAGTGTTTTTGATTCGGCATCTAAGAGAAAATTTTCAGCGGGCGTCTCCTGCACGATTTCCAATATGTCATCCTTGTGAAATGTCAGGGCTTCAGAACGGCTTTGAATGGTAATTCTGCTGTTCCCTTTTTCCGTAATGCGACCGGTAATGGTTCTTTTGTTTTTCAGGATGATGCGGTCTCCGTGAGCCACGCCTGAAGTGAGAAGCATGACCATCACGAGGATAATGCTCTTGGTTGTGGATGTCATTCAGCCACCTTTAATCGGCGGATGCCGGATAGCTTCCCAGGAGGCGCAGTGCCTTGTCCAGACGTGGCTGTCTGCTCCAGTTGGGATATTGCACATGGAAAGTATTTTCATCCACGATGGTTACGGATGCCTGTTCTCCCAGCTCCCGCGCCGTTGTTTTTAATTTTTCACAGAGCTCCTTGACATTTTTATTTGTATTGGCTGTGAGTTTGAATCCGTTCGGGGTAAGGATGACACGCCGCAATCCCGTTTTAATTGCCAGAACCCTGACGCTTGAGATTTTTAAGAGATTTTCTGCCGCCGCATGCAGTTCACCATAGCGGTCTCGCATTTCCTCCCGGATATCCCGGATTTGCTCAAGCGTCCGTGACTCTGAAAGACGTTTATAAATTCCCACACGCTGGGATTCAACGGGTATATAATCCGATGAGAGATATGCCTCAACGCCCCATTTTATTTCCACCGGTCGGTCTTCCTCCACCGGTTCTCCCTTCAGACTTTTGACCGTTTTTTCAAGCAGGGAACAATACAGGTCAAATCCCACAGCGATAATACATCCATGCTGTTCCTTTCCCAGGAGATTGCCGCTTCCGCGGATTTCAAGGTCTCGCATGGCGATATTAAACCCCACGCCCAGCTCGGTGAATTCCTCAATTGCGGCAAGGCGGCGCATGGCGGCATTGGTAATAGCCTCCCCCGCGGGCGTGATAAGGTAGGCATACGCCTGTTTGACATCGCGTCCAACGCGTCCACGCAATTGATATAACTGTGCCAGCCCGAAGGCATCGGCACGGTTGATAATTATCGTGTTCACATTTGGAATATCCAGACCGTTTTCTATGATGGTTGTTGAGAGAAGCAGGTCGTATTTTTTATCGATAAAGTCCAGCATCACCTGTTCCAGTTCATGCTCATTCAGGCGTCCGTGGGCGACGCCGATTTTCAATTCAGGGACGATTTCGAGAAGGTGGCGCGCTACCTGCTCGATGGTTTGTATCCTGTTGTGCACAAAAAATATCTGCCCACTGCGGTTCATCTCCCGGATTAGAGATTCCCTTATCAATTCGTCATCCCAGTGGATGATTTTAGTTCTGATAGGGAGGCGATTGGGGGGCGGTGTATTGATTATGCTTAAATCGCGCAGACCGGAGAGCGCCATATAGAGAGTCCGGGGGATTGGCGTTGCGGTCAGTGTGAGAAAATCAACCGACATTCGCAGTTCTTTCAGGCGTTCCTTGTGCCGGACGCCGAATCTCTGTTCCTCATCCACAATCACAAGACCAAGGTCGCAGAATTCTACGTCTTTTGAAAGAAGGCGATGGGTACCTATAATAATACTGATATCTCCGTTTTTCAGGCGCTCGAGGATTTTTTTCTGCTCTGAATGTGTCCTGAAACGGCTGAGCATCTCTACGTTGAATGGATATTCGGCAAAACGTTCGGAGAATGTGTTATAATGTTGCTGTGAGAGGATAGTAGTCGGGGCGAGGAGCGCCACCTGCTTCCCCTCCTGAGCCACCTTGAAGGCGGCGCGGATGGCAACCTCAGTTTTACCATATGCAACATCCCCGCAGACAAGCCGGTCCATTGGCTTGGGATTTTCAAGGTCCCGCTTGACCTGTTCAATGGCTGTAATCTGGTCAGGTGTCTCCTCATAAATGAAAGATGATTCAAATTCGCTCTGCCAGACCGTATCAGGATTATAGGCATAACCTCCGGCGATTTTCCGTCGGGCATAAATATTGAGCAGTTCTTCCGCCATCTCAAAAATCTTGGTTTCTGTTTTTTTTCGGCGCGTCAGCCATGCCTTGGAGCCAAGCTCATCAAGAGGCGGCTGAAGATTATCCATGATGGAATATTTCTGGATGTATCTGATTTTATCAACGGGGACAAGCAGGCGCGTATCCCCGGCATAAAGAATTTCAAGAAGGTCGACGTTATGCCCGTCAATCATCTGGGTCCTTATGCCGAGAAATTGACCGATGCCATGCTCTACATGCACAACATAATCGCCACGCCTGAATTCGGACGGGGCCGAAACCGGCTCCCCCTTGTAAATCCGTCGATACACATGACGTCTTTTGTAACGCCCAAAGATTTCACGGTCGGTGATGAAGAGGAGGCGTGCGTCAGGCATCATGAACCCTTCATGAAGTTCCCCGATTGAGAGGACAATATCCCGCAATTCATCGGAAGTTCCTGCCTTGAGGATTGCGCCGGCGGATAATTTCCCATTGATAAATATGGCGGCGCTGACCTCCCTCTCTCTTAAAAGCTCGTCAAACCTCTGCAATTGCCCCTCATTGTCACAAACCACATTGATGTGATAACCCTTTGCCTGCCTTGTTTTCAGGACATCCAGATAATAGTCTAAAGAGGGACGCACGTCCTGAAAGGATGTGGTCTGGAAAAGAATCAAGCCCGACGTCTGCCAATTTTCCACTGGAAGGGGGCTGTGGGATACAATTTGATATTTTTCAAGATGTGTGGCAAGGGACTCCCAGTTTGTATAAAGTTGCATGGGAGGTATATCTCCCTCCCCTTTTGCGCTTGCCTCAAAGTATTGTCGCTCCGCCAGTTGCTCAAAGTGCTCCGACTGTGTTTTGAATGATTCTTTATCGTCTAATAAAATAATTGTATCCGCGCTAAGATAATCAAAGATGGGCACGAGGGGGATATTATTATTGACCGATTCCCTGAGCATTATGCTGAGGCGTGCAGGAGGGATGATAATCTCATCAAGGGATTCCTTTGGCTGGAGAGAGCGTTGGGTGTAAAGGTCAAAGGGGCGAATGGATTCCACCTCGCGCCCCATGAGGTCAAGGCGTATCGGGTCTGGATGTGTCAGGGTGAAGATATCCGCAATCCCGCCGCGGATGCTGAATTCTCCACGGGTCTCAACAACGGGCGTGCGTTCATATCCGGCATTAATTAGGCGCACAGAGAGCGATTCCAGATTCACAGACTCGCCATGAGCGATGCGAAAGCATTTTTGTCCGTAAAAGCCGTGTGAAAGGAGTTTCTGAAAAAGTGCATCCACGGGCGCAAGAATGACCGGTGCCTCACCGGCTTGCCATTTCTCCCCATCCTTTATGCGTGACATTGCACCATACGCATCCAATTGCCTTGCGGCAATTTCAGTGTGCGGTTCCTCAGGTTCATACGGCAGATTTTCCCATGCGGGGAAATGATAGACGGCATTGACGCCGAAGAACTCAAGGTCATTGGTGAGTTCCTCTGCGCGTTCCCTTCCGGACGAAATGACAAGGATGGGTCGTGCTGATTTCCGGGCTAAGCCAACCAGGAGATATGCAAGGGATGACCCGGCCAGACCGCTGATTATCGTTTCTGATTGACCCTTTGTGAGATTGGATTGTAGCTTCTTAAAGGCGGATGTGGCGGTAACCTGGTCTAATTGAAATTTCTGAAGTACATTCAGATTCACGCTGAATACCTCAATCATAAAAGAGAGAGCATTCGTTCAAGAGCAAGACGTGCATTCTTTTTAATCTTTTCATCAACCTCCACAATGTTGACCTTGCCCAGATTTGAAAGAACCCAGAAAAGATTCCGCAAGTTAACAAGCGACATGTCCGGACATGAGGAATCGGAGAGCGCAATAATCGTTTTGTCATGGTGCTCTTCAGCCAGACGGCGCGCAAGGTTTAATTCTGTTCCTATAACGATGGTTGAGCCCGGCAATGCCTCCTCGACGTATTTAATGATAAAGGAGGTTGAGCCAACGGCATCGGCGGCTCCAACCACTTCCTCATTGCATTCGGGATGTACCACCACAAGGCATCCCGGATAGTTTTCCCTCGCCATCTTTACCTGCTGGAGGGTGAAATCGGTGTGGACGTGGCAGAATCCCTTCCATAATATTGCCATTGACCTCTTGATGTCCTCAGGGTCGCAACCGCCATCGGGAAGAGCGGGGTCCCAGATAGATATTTTATCCTTTGGAATCCCGAGCGCATTGCAGGTGTTGATTCCAAGATTCTCATCCGGCAGAAAAAGGAAATGCTCCCCGTTTTTCATTGCCCATTTGACTGCATCGCAAGCGCTTGATGATGTGCAGATAATACCGCCATTCTCCCCGCAGAAGGCTTTGACTTCGGCAAGAGAATTGACATAAGCGACTGGGATGAGTCGTTTGTTGTTCACCATGGAAGAAAGTGCGTTCCATGCGCGCGTGACATCCTCTAAGGAAGCCATGTTTGCAAGCGGGCACGTCGCATGAGGGGCAGGAGTGATTACCTTCTGTTCAGGTCTGCAGAGAATAGCCGCCATTTCCACCATGAATTGAACGCCGCAAAATATGATATATTTTGCCGACTCAAGACCATGAGCTCGCCTCGCCAGCTCCAAGGAATCACCCCTGAAATCCGCCATCTTGACGACTTCAGAACGCTGATAATGATGCGCCAGAATGACCTCTGTGTCACCATACTGACCCTTCAGCCCACTGATTTTCTCTATCAATTCATCGTGTGAGAGGGTGCGAATCTCCGGCGGCAATAACGTGGCGATCCATTGGTCATCCTTAATCATATTCAAACACCCCTTCCATCATGACTTAATTCAGAACCCTTCCAGCTCAAAAATGCAGAGCTCTGAGGTCAGGTTAGTGAATATGCATTTTTTATAAATCCTTTCACGCCTGAGATAATATTTGTCGAGTATGCGCACTCCCAGTTTGTTGCAGATTTCGTGGAAGTCCGTCATGGTGAAAAGATGGATGTTCGGTGTTTCATACCATCTGTCGGGAAGTGTTGCCGAAACGGGCATGGCGCCCCTGATTAGCATTTTCAGGCGAATCTTCCAGTTGCCGAAATTGGGGAATCCGATGATGATGCGGCGACCTATGCGCAACATCTCCCTCATAACCCCCTCCGGATTGTGAGTTGCCTGAAGCGTCTGGTTTAATACCACATAGTCAAATGTCCCATCCGCATATTCGGAGAGTCCTGTATCAATGTCGCCCTGCACCACAGGAATCCCCACCTCAACGCACCTTATCACGGAATCAGGATTGATTTCAACGCCATAGCCGCGCACCTTTTTGAATTCCATGAGTAACCGGAGGAGTTTGCCATCTCCACACCCCAGATCGAGAACCTTGCTTTCGGGATTTATCATGTTAAAGATTACCCGATAATCCGGGCGAATGAGAATGTCCTCTGGCAGATGTTCTGTGATGCTGGTGATAGATTTTGTCCGCATGACACCGGATATGCGCTTCAGAAATGGTCTTATGATTTTCGTCAGAGGCTCCGTCTCAATCAAAAAGGCATCATGTCCATAAGGTGAATTCATCTCAAAATAAGTGACGTCACAATTATTACTCCGCAATGCCTTTACCATCTCCTGTGACTGTGAGGAGGGGAATAACCAGTCTGAGGAGATAGATGTGAGGAGAAATTTAATGTAGCATGTATTTTTAAAGGCATTGGGAAGTGTTCCAAAGCGTTCCACGAGGTCAAAGTTGTCCATTGCCTTTGTGATATAAAGATAGGAGTTGGCGTCAAAGCGTGCGATGAACTTCTGTCCCTGATAATTGAGATAATTCTCAACCTCAAACTGGTTGGCAAGGTAGTCCTGCGGTCTGGCGCTCTTGTTCTTTTCCCGACCGAATTTCTTCTCCATGGACTCGTTTGAAAGATAGGTGATATGTCCCAGCATGCGGGCGATAGCAAGACCATTGTCGGGACCTTCGGAATCGTAATAATCGCCGTTCTTCCAGTTGGGGTCTGAGAGAATTGCATTGCGCCCGACTGCGTCAAAGGCAAGCGCCTGCGCGCTGAGGTATGGCGCAGAGGCGATTACAATGGCGGACTGTAGCGCTTCCGGATAGAGGACACACCACTCAAGAACCTCCATGCCGCCCATCGAGCCCCCGACAACGGTTGCAAGTTTCGAAATCCCAAGGTGGTCAATGAGTTTTTTCTGAAGCCGCACCATGTCGGTTATGGTAAAGGGTGGGAAATCCATTCCATAAGGGCGTCCCGTGTCTGGATTTATTGAACCCGGTCCGGTCGTCCCCATACAGCCTCCAAGACAATTGGAACAGATGACGAAATAAACGTCTGTATCGAATGCCTTGCCCGGTCTGACCATAGTGTCCCACCATCCGGGCTTCCTGTCATCCGGCGAGTGGTATCCGGCAATGTGGGCATCACCGGTGAGGGCATGAATCACAAGAATGGCGTTATCACGCATTTCATTCAGACTGCCATAAGTCTCATAAGCCACACAAACCCCTTTCAACTCACGTCCGCACTCAAGCAAAAGGGGTTCCTCAAGATTATAATAAAGGGTCTTTACAATTCCAACTGAATTGGACGGCAACATGAATTTTTCACCACCAGTATAATGTCAGACATGGACGTATTCATGGACGCAATGGACATATTTATGGACGTAGATACCTCCATAGATGGCTGGGAAATTTATGAGCTTATTGGGACACTCTCAAAATTCTTTAAAGGAGCGAAGTATTTCCTGCAAATGCTCCTGTGCATTACTGGAGGAACCGGTTTTCTCCATTTCCTTTTGCATCTCACGTAGTTCACTTTCCATGCGCTGGCGAAACTCCATTTCCCTCCTTCGCTTCGCTTTTAACCGTTGATTCTCCAACCTGTAAACCTTGGAGCGGTCCACGCCCTTCAAGACGATATATTCCACAAGGACGACCATCAGAAGGAGAAAGGAATATGGACTGTAAAGCAGGCTCACGAAGATATCGATATCGTTTGTTATGAGCAAAAGGATACTGCTTATTATCACAACCACCAGAAATACTATCACCACGATATATGGAGTCCCAAAATTTTTCATAATTCGTTATTCCACATTTATTCGCTTTAGAAATATAAAAATATTATAATACCAGTGTTTAACTGACGTCAAGGCACGTTTGCACAATACAATGTGCCGAAATTTGGATGAATCTCTCAGCCGGAGAAATGCTTGATTAATGCGGGTACAATATCTTTGAAATCGCCAATGATGCCGTATGTAGCAACTTTGAAAATGGGCGCCTGCAGGTCTTTATTGACTGCGACTATATAATCGGATGACCTCATCCCGACAAGATGCTGAACTGCGCCGGAAATACCCACGGCAATATAAAGTTTCGGACAAACCGTTTTCCCCGTCTGTCCCACCTGATGTGAATAGGAAATCCAGCCGGCATCCACTGCGGCGCGGGAAGAACCGACCGCCCCGCCCAGCACCTTTGCCAGCTCGCGTATCATGTCAAAATATTTCGGGTCACCCAATCCGCGCCCTCCTGAGACAATGATATCCGCCTCGGCGAGATTCACCGTCTCCTCAATCTCTTCAATGCGCTCAATGAACTTTGTCCGCGGCTTCTTCGCCTTTTCAGGTATCTGTGCCTCAATCACCTCGCCACTCACTGAAGTCCGGCGCTCGGCGGGTTTCATTACCTTGTGCCGAACGGTGGCAATCTGCGGACGATGGTGGTATGTGGCAATTGTGGCGAAGATGTTGCCGCCGAAAGCGGGGCGAGTCTGTAAGAGATTTCCCTTTTCAGGGTCAATGGCAAAAGCGGTGCAATCTGCCGTGAGACCGGTTTCAAGCTTCACCGCCACCTGAGGAATGAATGAGCGTCCAATATTCGTGGCGCCACATAAAACAATCTCAGGCTTGTAATGACGGACCAGCTCCGCCACACACTCAGAATATGGGTCATCCTGAAACTGTTCCAGGACCGGGTCATCCATTACATAAATTTTGTCAGCACCAAAATACAAAAGGTCATGCGCCTGTTCCTTGATATTATGTCCGAGAAGGACGGCGCACAGTTCCTGCTTTCGTGTATCAGCGAGATTGCGTCCTGCCCCGAGGAGTTCATATGTCACGCTTTGAATCTTTCCAAGACGTTGTTCGGCAAAAATCCAGACACCGCGGTATTGCGAGATATCCAGTGCCTTTTTTTCCACCGGTTTATCCTTTGTGCGGATGATTGCCTGCATTGGACAGGCATCCACGCAAGCCCCGCAGATGGTGCATTTTTCCTCAAGTATGACCGCCTTGTCATCTCGCATCTCAATTGCGGCGAACGGGCATGAAGGAAGGCACATCTGGCAACCTGTACATTGCTCCGTGTCAACGTATATAATCATAGGGCGAAACCTGCTTCCTTGAGTTTTGACTTGAGATTCAGTGCGATTTCATCGGGATTATCGCCGGTGATCATCTCCCCTTCCCTGCGGATTTCAGGAGTGAAAACCTTGATGACCTGTGTGGGAGAGCCATTGAGACCAAGCCGTTCCTTTTTCACGTTCAGGTCACACGCCTTCAGGGAAATCGGCTCATATTTGCGCGCCCGTATCTTGCCCTTAAGAGAAGGCAGACGCGGCTCGTTTATCTCCTTCACAACTGTAAGTAGTGCGGGCAACTGGAGTTCAATCACATCATAGCCGTATTCCATCATCCTGTGCACTCGCATTGTCCCGTTTTCAATTTTTTCAATCCTCTTGACAAACGCCACAAACGGGACATTCAGACATTCCGCAATGCCGGGTCCGACCTGAGCCGTGTCCCCATCGCTCGCCTGTTTTCCGCAGATGATGAGGTCGAAATCGCTGAGATTCCTTATGGCTCGAGAAAGTGAATAGGATGTGGCAAGTGTGTCAGAACCCGCAAAGGCAAGGTCGCTTAGGAGAACCGCATCATCCACTCCGAGAGAGATGCACTCGCGCAGTGCCTCCTTCGCCTGTGGCGGACCCATTGTAAGCACCGTCAACTTTCCGCCAAAACGCTCCCTCAAACGCAGTCCCTCCTCAATGGCATACATGTCAAACGGGTTAATGATGCTGGGTACGCCCTCGCGGATGAGCGTTCCTGTTTCGGGATTAATTCGCACTTCCGTAGTTTCGGGAACCTGTTTAATACAAACAATGATATTCATAAAAAATTTCCTTACGGTAATTTCGAAATATAAAAATGCCTTTATTTTCCTAATCAGGCATCTTCATCAATGCAAGGGCAAAATTATGGCAAAAAAAAGACCGGTTACGAGTTTTATGTTTATTTCTTCCATCTGATGCCGGCTCATTTTCATTAATATATTAAAAATTTATTCTTGATATTCATATTGTCATATGTCAGATTAAAATATATTGTTTCAGACGAGACTCGCCGTGATATGGGCGCATGGCTTGACAACCAACCCGCAACCGCGGCGTTGAACTGGGTTCTCTATTATTAAAGATTATGTGGCAATATTCGATTGTGAGGTTTTAGCGGGAGAAAATGATTGACATTATTGAGGAACGCTTTGTATAGGATTTAAAGTTTATTTTGCGGTGGGATGGCCGAGCGGATTAAGGCGGCGGTCTTGAAAACCGTTGAACGAAAGTTCCGGGGGTTCGAATCCCTCTCCCACCGCCATTTTATTTTTATGCCTCTATTTTTTTTACTCCTCGCTCGCTCGCCGCACATGAAGGGCAATTATTGCGGGCTTTTCCTGGATGCGTGGATTGAACTCAAACCAGAAGTGGTTCTCCTTTACCATGCCGAGTTTAAGGAAGTAGAAACCATCAACATTAGGCGCGGTTAATGTGGTCTCGAGCGTGATTTCCTCGCCCGGCGCAAGCGGCTTCGGGAGATGTATCCTGCCCATCTCATATTTCAGTTTTTCAGAACCATCAAGGAGTTTGACACCGATGCGAATACTGCCGTCATCGCCGTGTTCCGCTTGCCAGGTCTCTTTCCCCACGGCATTTCTCACCCGACATCTGAGATGAAATTCCTGCGCCGGGTATAACTTTAAGGGTGAGATTGTAACGTCAGTAATCAGAACAGGATGCTTTGACGCCTTTCCCCGCTCGAATGCGCTTTGAGGAATCCAGTCCGCATAATCCTCGTGCGCAGGTATAAGCGGGGTCGCTACCTGGAAAATATCTACCCCCAGTTTCTTGACTTTGGATTTAATTATCTTGAGACGCTTCTCATTGAACCGGAAGATGAGATTCTGCCACACAATCCGTGGATAATCACTTTTCGCCGCTTTGCGGAATCGGATGAGTCGCTCCAGATTATCAAGAACCGTCTGTATCTCGCCCCCTCTGCGATATTTTTCATAAAAGGGTTGCTCCACATCGTCCGCCGCAATGATGAGTTTGCTCAAGCCGGATTCAATAAGGTCGTGAATGGTTTCATCTGAAAGCGGCATGGAGAAATTGGTGCTGATGGAGCAGAAGGTGTGATATTCCTGCGAGGCAAGACGTATCATTTTTACAATATCCGGATTCAGCATCGGTTCCCCGTAACGATAAAGCTCCAGTCCGATAAGGTATAAACCAATCCGCTCCATGAGCCGTTCAAAAAGTTCAAAAGGCATGAATCCACGTGGCTCCTGTTCCAGTTTGCCTGCACCAATAAGACAAAAAGGGCATCTGAGATTGCA
>Ga0172364_10000417_pt1 | contig 29905 bp, 27 predicted proteins | sample LakKivSesite10cm_FD_114545 | JGI IMG/M metagenome (GOLD analysis project Ga0172364, IMG submission 114545) | Sediment microbial communities from Lake Kivu, Rwanda - Sediment site 10cm | ecosystem: Environmental > Aquatic > Freshwater > Lake > Sediment | place: Rwanda: Western Province, Lake...
CAAGACAGCGGGTAATGGCTGATGTCAGGGTGGTCTTCCCATGATCTATGTGTCCTATGGTTCCTATGTTGACATGGGGTTTTGTCCTTTCAAACTTTTTCTTAGCCATACAGAACCTCCGTTTTTAATATTTATGGAGCCCACGACCGGGATTGAACCGGTGGCCACTTCCTTACCAAGGAAGTGCTCTACCACTGAGCTACGCGGGCATATGGAGCGGGCAACGTTTCAACCCGCTCAAGTTTTTTGGAGCGGGAAACGTTTCAACCCGCTCAAGTTTTTTGGAGCGGGAAACGGGACTCGAACCCGTGACCCTCAGCTTGGAAGGCTGATGCTCTAACCAGCTGAGCTACTCCCGCGTCCTCAACTCCAGTTCATAGTTATTAGTTCAGCGTTCGGAGTGAAACCTAAAAAATCTTTTAATAAAAAAACTCCGAACTCATAACTTCCTGGCCTCGCTCCCTGGCCTTGCACAGCAAAGTAGTGCAGACCGAGCTCATAACTTCCAATGGTGGAGAGGGGAGGGATCGAACCTCCGAAGGACTGCGCCAACAGATTTACAGTCTGCCCCCTTTGGCCGCTCGGGAACCTCTCCATGAGCTGGTGATGGGACTCGAACCCGCAACCTGCTGATTACAAATCAGCTGCTCTGCCGATTGAGCTACACCAGCCGAAACGATAATTATAATATAAGATGGTAATAAAAGCAATATTTGATAAAACATTTTTCTTCATATGTCAACATCATTTATAACAATCCGTACCATCTCACATGCAGGAAAAACCTTTGTATTACGTGTGACATTCATTCAGAATTGCCAGGTATGTCTAAGCTGGCTATAGACAGGTAGGATAAGGAAAAAGAAATCGAATTCATTTTAGTATTGACAAACCCATGAAAATGTTGTTTATTTTCAGCCTTTTAATATTTTAAGGAGGTGGTGCCGTTATGGTATGCGGAACAATGAAACAAGGGATTGAATGTATATTCATGAAGAAAACTGGATGTTCTTACAACGGTGGAAAGTGTTATCCCACTATAGAAAATTGCGATGGCTGTTCAAGAGTACTGGAGTTCGAAACGGGATTGTATTGTGCAACTTTCCCATATCCAGCACAAAAATGGCAAAAGGGTACCTGCCCTATGTCATCACATGTGAAAAAGGCTCAAAAAGTGGAGGAACAGAAGATCAATCCACTTAAAGCCTCAAAGAGAAATGCTGGAAAAAGGTAACATTTACCGTAAAACTACCTTTAAAATCAGTGAATAGTATATAATGAATGGTGAATAGTCTCTAAAATCCCTTATGCTACATTTTTTTACTATGTCTCAATATGCTGTTCACTATTCACTGCATTTAACATTTGACTTTAGTGGGGATAAATGATAAAAAGGATTAAAATTCTCTTGGAGGATTGGTTTGAGGAAGAATAGATCAGCAATAAAAAAAGCAAAACAGGCTGAAGCAAAAAGATTGAGAAATTCACACGTAAATTCAACTATGAAAACCAACATAAAGAAAATAACATCAGCAATGGAAGACAAAGATAAAGAACATTTAAACGAGGTTTTTAAGAAGGCAGTATCCTATATAAACAAAGCAGCATCAAAGGGTGTTATTCACAAGAATAATGCAGCAAGAAAGATATCAAGACTGTCAAAAAAGGTTCATGGTGCTCTGCAAGCCAAAGGATAATTTAGTAATCAACAAGTAAAAAAGAAGAGAACCGCCTTGCCAGTCTTCCTGAAATCCTTCTCATGGCCTCCCTTTTATTGTAATCTTCATAGGCCAGATTATCCACCCTGTATGGCTCAGAATCGGATAATGTCCATCTTTTTATAAAACCCCCATTTTTTCTGAATAAGGCAAGTTCAATATCTACGGTGATGTTCTTTTCAATCACAATCCCATCTTTGTTCATAGTAGAAAGTATTATCCTGACATTCTGTATAGTCCCTTCTATGTAACCATCTGAGCCTTCCTTATTTATTTGAAAAAGTCCCGTAGAGATAAGTTCCCTCGTAAAGGCGTCTGTCACATACATAGAAGCATGGGGTTCATATGTTCTGTTTTTAAATACAGGGACATAGAGAGATTTTATATCCCCACCGAAGATACCCTTTTCCTGCACCAGCTGGTATCCACAGGAAAGAAGCATTGAAACCGTGAGGATGATTAAACACAGTTTTTTTATAGGGCTTAATATTGTAGGCATAGGTAATCCTTTCATTTTGCAATCTAACTGAATAGTCCCGCCACTGGCGGGATTAGTAAATAGTATTTAGTAACTGTTCACCATTAACTATACACTATTCATTGAATTTAAACACACACTATATTTACAAGTTTATTCGGAACAACTATAGTCTTTTTTATCTCTTTCCCATCAATATATCTTTTTATCTTATCAAGGGAGTATACAATATCTATTAATCTTGGCTCCTCAATGTCACGCTCTACTTCCAATCTATCCCTTAATTTACCATTCACCTCAACAACAATTACAACCCTTTCTTCTTTCACATATGCCTCTTTATATTCAGGCCAGGGTCTTTTGATAAAATGTCTATCCTCACCGAGCATCCCCCACAGTTCTTCTGTAATATGCGGGACAAAGGGAAAAAGAAGTGTTATAACGGTTTCAATAGCTCCCTTTAATATCTTCAAGGCTTCTAAATCCTTCCTATCCTTTTCGAGAAACCTGTATATTGTATTTACAAGCTCCATTATGCTCGCTATAGCCGTATTTAAATGGAACCTCTCTATGTCCTCTGTAACCTTTTTGATAGTTTTATGTATCTTGTATGTGAGCTGGTTAAAATCATTGTCATCTGTCTCTGATTCAAGTACAGCCTCAACATCCTTCAACTTATCCACCCTATCCACAACCATTCTCCACACCCTTTGAAGGAATCTGTAACAACCTTCCACCCCTTGATCGCTCCAGTCAAGGTCTTTTTCCGGTGGGGATGCAAAAAGACAAAAAAGCCTTGCAGTATCTGCGCCATACTTTTCAATGAGATAATCAGGGTCAACTGTATTACCCTTTGATTTACTCATCTTTGCCCCATCTTTTATGACCATACCCTGGGTGAGAAGATTTTTAAATGGCTCCCTAACTCCTACAAACCCAAGCTCATTCAACACCCTGTTGAAAAACCGTGAGTATAAAAGATGGAGAACCGCATGCTCAACTCCACCGATATACTGGTCGACAGACATCCAGTAATCGACCCTTTCTCTATCAAGAGGTCCTGCTTTGTAGTCAGGACACGTATATTTGAGAAAATACCAGGAAGACTCAACAAAGGTATCCAATGTATCTGTTTCTCTTCTTGCAGGATTTTTACATATAGGACAGTCCACCTTATAAAATTCGGCATATTCAGATAGAGGTGATTTCCCCACCATATTTACCTCAAGGTTTAAGGGTAGTATTACAGGTAAATCCTCATAGGGAACCGGGACTATCCCACAGGTATCACAATAGATGATAGGTATCGGTGTACCCCAATACCTCTGCCTCGATATACCCCAATCACGTAGTCGATAATTTATCTTCCCTTTCCCAATCTTCTTCTCTTCAAGATAGTCTATAATCTCAGGAATGGCATCCCTGTTCTTTAACCCATTAAAACCGCTTGAGTTCACCAACGTGCCATCTCCCTCATAAGCCTCCTGCATTGTTTCGGGATTCAGGGTTACATTAGCCGGCATAATTGTTATTATGATGAGTAATCCATATGTCTTTGCAAATTCAAAGTCCCTCTGGTCATGGGCAGGCACCGACATGATTGCCCCGGTTCCATATTCCATGAGAACAAAATTCCCTATATATATGGGTATTCTTTCCCTGTTCAAAGGGTTTATCGCATATTTCCCTGTAAATACGCCTTCCTTTTCGATACTGATTTCTGCCCTGAAACTCCTGTCCTGAGCCTTTGCCTTTTCTATAAAAGCAAGAACTTCATTTTCGTAGGCTGTACCCTGTGCAAGCTTTGAAGAGAGAGGATGTTCCGGGGCAAGAGCCATAAAGGTTACACCGTAAAGTGTATCAGGTCTCGTAGTGAAGATTGTGAGGGGTGTACCGTCTTCTACTTTGAAATCAACTTCAACACCATAGCTTTTACCTATCCAGTTCTTCTGCATGTTGAGGACTTTCTCCGGCCATCCAGGGAGTTTATCACAATACTCATATAATTCATCAGCGTATTTCATAATGGTAAAAAACCATTGCGTGAGTTCCTTCTGTATGACTTCTTCTCCACATCTCCAGCACATGCCGCCTTCAACCTGTTCATTTGCAAGAACAGTCTGACATCTTACACAGTAATTTACAGGTGCACTCTTTCTATACACGAGTCCTTTCTCAAACATCTTAAGAAAAATCCATTGTTCCCATTTGTAATATTCGACGTCGCAGGTTGCGAATTCCCTTTCCCAGTCATAGCTAAATCCCAACCTTTTAAGCTGCTTTTTCATGTATGATATATTTTCGTAAGTCCATGTTGCTGGATGTACGCCATGTTCAATAGCTGCATTTTCTGCCGGCATTCCAAACGCATCCCATCCCATGGGGTGAAGCACATTAAGACCCTTCATCCTTTTGTACCGTGCAATGACATCACCTATAGAGTAATTCCTTACATGGCCCATATGGATTTTACCTGAAGGGTATGGGAACATCTCAAGGAGATAGTATTTTTCTCTTTTACTATCCTCTTTCACACGAAATAATCGGTTTTCTTCCCAGATTAATTGTCTCTTCTCTTCAACGGTATGCGGTTCATAGTGCTTCATTTCTATTCCTTATAAAAATAGGGGTTAGGGTATGGGGTATAGGGTTTAGGAAATAGAGATCAAAACGTAAACCTAAGGGGTAGTTAACTATACCCTCTACCCTATCCCCTATTTATTTAGCATTGCTCTGATTCTCAATCTTAAGGCGTTCAATCTTATAAAACCGCTTGCATCCTTCTGGTCATATACGGAATCCTTCTCAAATGTAGCAAAATCTTTTATGTAGAATGATTTCTCCGATTTCCTCCCAACCACAGTGCAGTTACCTTTATATAGCTTTAACCTTACAGTACCTGTAACGCCAATCTGGGCTTCATCTACAAATGCCTTCAAGGGTTTCATCTCTGGAGAGTACCAGAAACCATAATATATGAGTTCTGAAATCTTCGGTATAAGGGTGTCCCGTAAATGCATAACCTCTCTATCCATAGTAATTGACTCCACTGCCCTATGGGCAACATGCAAAATAGTGCAGCCCGGTGTTTCGTATACCCCCCTCGATTTCATCCCAACATACCTGTTTTCAACAATATCTACCCTCCCTATGCCATGGTCACAACCAATTTTATTAAGATGTGCAACAATTCTATAGGGTGTCATTACCTTTCCATCAACATCCCTGGGTATACCATCCTCAAATCCTATTTCTATGTATTGCGGTTTATTCGGGGCCCTCTCTGGTGAAGTGGTTATCCGGAACATACGCTCATCCGGTTCCACCCAGGGGTCTTCAAGTATACCGCCTTCATAGCTTATATGCATAAGGTTTCTATCCATACTATACGGTTTTTCTTTGTCAACAGGGACATCTATCCCGTGCTTCCTTGCATATGCTATAAGTTCTTTTCTCGACGAAAAGTTCCACTCCCTCCATGGAGCAATGATCTTTATATCAGGTTCAAAGGCATAATAGGTAAGTTCGAATCTCACCTGGTCATTACCTTTTCCTGTGGCACCGTGAGCAACGGCATCTGCCTTTTCCTTACGTGCAATCTCTATATGTCTCTTTGCAATAAGCGGTCTCGCTATAGACGTCCCTAAAAGATAACTGCCTTCATATACAGCATTAGCCTTTATAGCAAAGAATATAAAATCCCTTGCAAATTCTTCTTTTAAATCTTCGATGTATACCCTTGATGCACCTGTTTTTAATGCCTTTTCTTTAAGCCCTGTAAGTTCTTCTTCCTGCCCAATATCTGCCGCATAGGCTATGACCTCACAATTATACTGTTCTTTGAGCCACTTAAGAATTACAGAAGTATCAAGTCCACCAGAATAAGCCAGCACAACCTTTTTTATTGCCATATCAAAACCTCCAAAAAACAAGGTTCAAGGATTCGAGGGTTCGAGCGGCTTTTATACCCTGGAACCCTTGACTCCTCAAATCCTTATTCATTCTTTAAAAGCCACTCCAGAAGTGCTTTTTGAATATGCAGTCTGTTCTCTGCCTGTGTAAATATAACTTCCTGATATTTTTCAAAAACACCTTCTGAAATCTCCTCATCCCTGTGGGCAGGCAGACAGTGCATAACGATCACATCTTTTTTTGCATCTCTTAAGAGTTTTTCATCTATTCTGTATGGCACAAAGACCCTTTTTCTATCCTTTCTTTCGCTCTCCTGTCCCATACTGACCCATACATCTGTATTTACCACATCTGCACCTCTCACTGCTTCATAAGGGTCATCGGTAAAGATAAATCTCCTATTTTTTTTCGCCTTCTCAAGCAGTGTTTGTGCAGGTTTATAATTTTCCGGGGTTGCAATAACAAGGTTTAATCCAAAAAGTATGGACGCCTCTATCCATGAATTTGCAACATTGTTCCCATCCCCAATATATGCAATCTTAATATTATTAAAATCCCCTTTAATCTCTTTTATTGTAAAAAGGTCTGAGAGTATCTGGCATGGATGGTACAGGTCAGAAAGCCCGTTTATTAAGGGTACACTTGCCCATCGTGCAAACTCCTCTACATTATTCTGGGAATAAGTTCTTATCATTATTGCATCAACATATCTGCTCAAGACCCTTGCTGTATCTTGAATAGGCTCGCCTCTTCCTATCTGTGTTTCTCCTGCATTTAAAACTATAGTATTGCCCCCGAGTTCACGCATACCAACCTCAAAGGAGACCCTTGTCCTCGTAGAAGCCTTCTCAAAAATCATGGCAAGGTTCTTATCCTTCAGGGGCTTGTATTCCCTTTTATCCTTTCTTACCTTTTTTAAGAATTTACCTCTTTCTAAAAGGTATATACCTTCTGCCTTTTTTATATCAAGGAGCTTTGTAAAATCCCTTTTCATATTAATTATTACCTATTTTTTCTAAATAACAGTTGTAAATGTTGATGTTTTTTCTATTCACTATTCACCAATCACTATTCACTGTTTTTGCTGCCTCTCAAATATTCTATTTGCTGTATCAAGAAATATATCCACCTCTTCCTTTTCTATAACTAAAGGGGGCAATAATCTCAGTATTTTGCCTTTTGTGCAGTTTATTATTACCCCTTCCTCTAAGAACTCTTTCTGCACAGTTTCCCCATTTATTGAAAGTTCAATACCCCAGATAAGCCCCATCCCCCTTATATCCACAATAAATGGAAACTTTCTCTTCAGTGATAGGAGCCCTTTACGGAGATATTTCCCGATATCCTCACAATGCTTTATAATCCCCTCATCTATGATGGTATTGAGGGTTGCAATAATAGTCGATACAGCAAGGGGATTCCCACCAAAGGTAGATGCATGGGTTCCTGGTTCGAAGGCCTCCATAACATATTCTTTCCCGATGGTTGCCCCAACAGGAAATCCATTTCCTAAAGCCTTTGCGAGGCTCATAATATCAGGCTCTATCCCGTAATGTTCATAGGCAAATAGTTTTCCCGTTCTTCCCACGCCTGTCTGGATTTCATCGAGTATGAGAAGTACATCTTTATTCTTCGTTATTTCTCTAAGGTTTTTTAAGTATTCCTTGCGTGCCACATAGATGCCCCCTTCTGACTGGATAATCTCGAGCATCACAGCACATGTCTTTTCATTTATGTTTTTTTCTATTGCACCTATGTTGTTAAAAGGAACATACTTAAAACCATCTAAAAGTGGTGAAAAGCCTTCCTGAAGTTTCGTCTGCCCCGTGGCTGAAAGGGTAGCTATTGTCCTCCCATGAAAGGAATTTTCCATAACAATGATTTCGTGCCTTCCTTCTCCATATTTCTTCCATGAATATCTTCTTGCCAGCTTTATCGCCGCTTCATTTGCTTCTGCACCACTATTACAGAAAAATACCTTATCACCAAATGAGTGTTCCACAAGCATTTCTGCAGCCTTAATCTGAATCTCTGTATAGAACAGGTTCGAGATATGAAAGAGTTTTGCTGCCTGAGCAGTAAGCCCTTCAAGCACATCTACCCGTACATGTCCAAGGTTACAAACCGCAATACCTGACAAAAAATCCAGGTACCTCCTGCCATTCAAATCCCATATCCAGCAACCCTTGCCCTTCGTTACTACTATGGGATACCTGTTATATGTATTTGCAAGGTACTGCTTGCCCTTCTTAATCAGTTCATCCTGCATCTATATACCTCCTGTAATTTGAGTACCTATACCTGAATCTGTAAAAATCTCAAGGAGGATAGCATGGAGAATTCTTCCATCAATGATGTGGGTTGTCTTTACACCGCCCTGCAATGCATCGAGGCAACATTCTACCTTAGGTATCATACCCCCGGAAACTGTTTTATTCCTTATCAGTGCCTCTATTTCAACCTTTTTTAAAATGGGGATAAGCTTTCCGTCTTTATCGATAACCCCTTCTACATCAGTAAGTAATATAAGTTTCTCCGCAGATAAGGCCTTCGCGATGCTTCCTGCGGCTGTATCTGCATTGATATTGTATGAGTTCCCATCTATACCACCTGCAAGGGGGGCAATAACCGGTATATACCCGAGTTTATCGATGTCTTTTATAATACCTATATCCACATCTACAATCTCGCCCACAAAACCAATGTCCTTGTTTTCGACCCTTTTTGCCTTAAGGAGCTTCCCATCCTTTCCAGAAAGACCGGTGGCCTTCCCTCCCATGTCGTTAATATTCTTTACTATCTCTTTATTTATAAGACCGGAAAGTACCATTTCGACAACCTCAAGGGTCTTCTCGTCTGTAACCCGGAGTCCATCGACAAACTTTGTTGGTATCTTGAGTTCGTCAAGGAACTTCCCTATCCGGGGTCCCCCCCCATGAACAATTACAGGATTAATCCCGACATATTTCAAAAGGACTATGTCCTTTGCAAATTCTTTTTTCAGATTCTCATCCTCCATAGCAGCTCCACCGTACTTAATAACAAAGGTGGAGCCAGAGAATGCCTTTATGTAGGGAAGGGCCTCAAGAAGTGTTTTAATTTTCTCACTCATAATTTATCCTTACTTATAAAGGGTTCAAGGATTCGAGGGTTCTAGGGTTCGAGTGGTTTTAAGACACTGGAACCCTTGGCCCCTTGAACCCTGCCTTTAAAGTATATACCTGCTTAGGTCGTCTTTCTCTAAAAATTCTCCTAATTTCTTCATCACATAGGCCTTTGTTATCATAATCTTCCTGTCTTTCATGTCAGGTGCGGAAAACGATATATCATCAAGCAACCTTTCCATCACCGTGTAAAGCCTCCTTGCCCCAATATTCTCTGTCATCTCATTGACCTTCTGTGCAATATCGGTAATCTCCTCAATAGCCTCCCTTTCAAAGTCAAGCTCTACCCCTTCTGTTTGAAGGAGGGCCTTATACTGTTTAATAAGGGCATTTTCAGGTTCTGTAATGATTCTGAAGAAATCATCCTTTGTCAATGCATCAAGCTCAACCCTGATCGGAAATCTACCCTGTAACTCAGGTATCAGATCCGATGGCTTTGACATATGGAACGCACCAGCGGCAATGAAGAGTATGTGATCTGTCTTTATCATGCCATACTTCGTTGTAACAGTTGTCCCTTCCACTATCGGCAGTATGTCCCTCTGAACCCCTTCCCTCGATACATCAGGGCCCTGGGTATGGTCACGGCTTGCAATCTTATCAATCTCATCAAAAAATATAATCCCTGATTGCTCGACCCTTTCAACGGCATCTTTTACAACCCTATCCATATCTATAAGCTTTTTTGACTCTTCCTGTATAAGATAATCGTATGCTTCTTTCACCTTAATCTTTCTTTTCTTCGTCTTTTTAGGAAGGATATTCCCAAACAGGTCCCTTATCTGCATATCCATCTCTTCAAACCCTGAGGCCGAGAAGATTTCTATCATGGGAAGCGCCCTGTCTGGCACCTCAACCTCTACAAACTTGTCATCCAACCTGCCTGACTTGAAAAGGGCCCTGAACTTTTCCCTCGAATCATCGTTTGGTTCCTGTTCACTTTGAGTGCGGGAAGCCTTTTTTTGCGGCAGTAATAAATCGAGGAGTCTCTCTTCCGCCATTACGGTTGCCTTTTCTATTACCTGTTCCTTCTCCTCCTTCTTCACCATATTCACGGAAAGCTCAGTCAGGTCTCTAATCATAGACTCTACATCCCTTCCAACGTAACCCACTTCTGTGAACTTCGTTGCCTCAATCTTTAAAAAGGGTGCGTTCGCAAGCTTTGCGAGGCGTCTTGCTATTTCAGTCTTCCCTACACCTGTTGGACCTATCATGATAATATTCTTCGGGGCTACCTCATCTCTTAAGTCCTTCGGTATCATCTGTCTCCGCCACCTGTTCCTTAAAGCTATAGAAACTGCCTTTTTTGCCTTCTCCTGCCCTATTATAAACCTGTCCAGTTCCACCATGATTTCTTTTGGAGTCAGGGTTTCCATCAGCTAAAGCTCCTCTACTACAATCTTATCATTTGTGTATATACATATTTGTGATGCAATAAGCATCGACTCCTTTACAATATCCACGGCAGATAAATCAGTGTACTTTATAAGTGCCTTTGCTGCTGCCTGTGCATAAGGACCACCTGAGCCTATGGCTGCTATACCATCATCCGGCTCTATAACATCGCCTGTGCCTGATAGTATAAAGGTATGTTCTGCATCAGCAACTATAAGTAATGCCTCAAGTCTTCTAAGCAATCTATCTGTTCTCCAGTCCTTTGCAAGCTCAACAGAGGCCCTCGTGATATTTCCATTATACTGTTCCAGCTTTTTTTCAAACCTTTCAAGTAGCGTAAAGGCATCAGCCGTTGCACCTGCAAACCCTGCGAGACATTTATCCTGGTAGAGCTTCCTTATCTTCCTTGCAGTGTGTTTCATTACCGTTGCACTCATGGTAACCTGTCCATCAGCACCAATAGCAACCCTTTCTTTATGCCTTACGCATATTACTGTCGTTGCCTTCATTTTACCTTCTTGGATGGGACTTATCGTATATCTCCATCAGCTTATCCATGGAGACATGGGTATATTTCTGAGTTGTTGAGAGCTTTGAATGACCGAGCAGTTCCTGTATGCTCCGGAGGTCAGCGCCACTATCAAGCATATGGGTAGCAAAGGAGTGTCGTATCCCATGGAGTGCAAGGTTTTTAAAAAGGTGCACCTTGATTTGATGTTTCTTCATGATCTTAAGCAAACCCCTGTATGATAGTCTCTCACCGTGAAAGTTTATAAAGAGCGGGCCCTTTACCGAATATTTTCCTTTATCCTTCATTATATCCAGATATTCCTTAAGTGCATCCCTGGCCTTTTCCCCGAAGGGGAGTATCCTTTCCTTGCCGCCTTTGCCCTTTACCTTCACCCACATCCCTTCCATATGCAAGTCACCAATGTCTATATTAAGTACTTCCTGCGATCTCATGCCCGTTGAATACATGAGCTCAAACATTGCTCTGTTCCTCATGTTCAACCAGCCTTCCTTTGGAAGAAAATCAAGGAAGTGGAACATCTCGTCTATCGTATAGAACTTTGGAAGATGCCTTTCAATCTTCGGATTTTTTATCACCAGTGCAGTGTTCTCTTCAATATACCCCTTCTTCTTCAAGAACCTAAAAAACACCTTTATTGATGAAACCTTCCTCGATAAAGAAGATTTTTTCAGCCCTTTATAAATATTCACGATATAAGCCCTTATAGCATGATGGTCTACTATGTCATAGGAACTCTTTTCTATAAACTCGATAAAATCCTCTATATCCCCTTTGTATGCCCTCTTCGTATTAAACGATGCGCCTTTCTCCACGTCTAAATATTTATAAAAGTCTTTTGCAAGCACCTTAATAGTATTTTTATCCATAAGACTATTATTTTATTATATTTCTGTAAATAATCAAGTAAATTCCCCAAACAAATAAGCCTTTAGCTATCAGCATCCAGCTATCAGCGTATAATCCACGGATGTACGATGAGAGATGCACGATGCATGATGTTTTTAAACCATAGGTTCTATCGTGTATCATCCATCATTACCGAATCACCAATAACCAATTTCCAATAACCAAACGAATATCGGTAACCAGCTACCAGTCGCCTTCACCACTCACCACTTACCACTTGCCACTCACCACTGACCACTTGCCACTCACCACTTACCACTTGCCACTCACCACTGACCACTTGCCACTCACCACTGACCTGCTCTTTGCTCTTTGCGCTATGGTATACTGGTAGCGCATAAATAATTCAGCCTTGACAAAAACGGGAGGGCTCTCTATAATATGTGAAATTTTTCATATTTAATCTGGAGGACTTATGTGGGACAACTTAAGCATTAAACAGGTTGTAAAGCACGCTAATGACCCATACCCCTATATTAGAAAATGGAAAAAGGGTACTGGGAAAAAGGTGGTAGGGCATACCATACCAGATGTGCCTGAGGAGTTGATTTACGCCTTTGGTTTTTTACCTGTTTCTCTGATTGGAACAGATAAACCATTAAAAAAGGCTCCAAGCCGCTTACCGGACAATGCATGCTCCCTTGCCAGGAGTAATCTTGAGCTCGTATTGAGCTACGAGGGCGACCTCTTCGATGGTTTTGTTCTGCCCCAGGTCTGTGATACTACCCAGCATCTGTCAGACATCTGGAGGATAAGCTTCCCTGACAAATATGTCGAGAGTTTTCTTGCACCACGTCAGGCCGATAGACCAAGCGCACGGTATTGGGTAAAAGAAGAAATTGAACGACTGGTCTCCTCCCTCACCGGATGGTCAGGCAAAAGCTTGAAGGACGAAGATTTAAGGGAGTCAATCAGGATACACAACGAGAACAAGGCGCTTCTGAAAGAGATATACGAAATCAAAAGAAAAAACCCCGGAACCCTCGGCAATAAAGAATTATTTGCATTGATAAAACTTTCCATGCAGGTTGACAAGACTGAGTTCAACAAGAGCCTCAAAAAGATTAAGGAGGGTTTAAAAATTAAAAAGGTTGATGGGTACACGGATGTGATACTCGTTGGCATAACCTGTGACCCCCCTGAAGTCTATGAACTATTTGACGAAATAAAGCTCAACATAGTTGGAGACACCCTTGTAACAGGCACGAGATACCTCCAGGGTATTGTCCCGGATAATGAAAACCTGATTGATGCCCTCACAGAAAGACACTTCAAGAGAGGGTTTTTCTCACCGATACACGACAACGTCTATAAAAACTTCGAAGAAGTGAAGGCCCTCTATAAACAAACAAATGCAAAGGCCATCATATATGTGCACATAGAATTCTGCGAATCCCAGGAATATGATCTCCCTGATTTGAAAAGGATGATAAAAAAAGAAGGAATGCCAATACATGAATTGGACACTGAATATCAAACCATATCTCTTTCACATGTGAGGACAAGATTACAGGCATTCTTTGAATCTTTGAGAGGGGGCGCCCTATGAGCGAGAAATTAACCTCAAAAGAATTATCAAAAAAGATAACAAACGAATATATAGATGAGGCATTTCGCGCCCATGAACTTGGCAAACTTGTCGGCTACACAACTGCTATTTCTCCTGTGGAACTCTTTGTCGCCCATGATGTAATTCCTATATACCCGGAAAACCATTCCGTTGCAAACTTAACAGCAAAGAAAGGTGCCGAGCTTTGCACCGTTACTGAGAGTTTAGGCTACACAAGCCACCTGTGCGCCTACGCCCGTAGTGATTTAGGATACAGGGAAACAGGAATGACCGTAACAAGGGGCATCCCTGCGCCGGATATCCTTATGGCCTGCAACGCCCAGTGCTTTACCCTGACAAAATGGTTTCAGGTCCTCGCAAGAAGGGGAAATTTACCGGTCTTCGTCTTTGATACACCTGAATATGTGATGAACAAGAAGGCAAGGGAAGAGATTGTAAAATACTGCGTAATCCAGCTCAAAGAGATGATCGCATGGCTTGAAAATATTACAAAAAAGAAATTCGATTACGACAGACTGAAAGAGGTCATGAAATACTCTGCCCAGGCAAGTGCGTTATACAAGAAGTTTCTCGATATGGCACAGCATAAACCATCGCCAATCAGTATCTTCGACTGCCTCATCGGTATGGCAATCACAGTCTACCGTAGAGGAACACCGGAGTGTGTGGAGTACTACCAGACCCTCTGTGATGAGATTATGGAAAATAAGGTCTCAAAAGGTATCGGCGTCCTGCAGAATGAGAAATACAGACTCTACTGGGAGAACCTCCCTGTATGGTTTAAATTCAGCGACCATGCAAAGCTCCTCGGTTCATACGGCGGGGTTATCCTAACATCCCTTTATGTCCATGCCTGGAGTTTTGAGTTTAACCTCGACAAAGACCCCCTCGTCACACTCGCCGAGAACTATGTATCGAGATTTTCAAACTCCACCATTGAAGACAGGGCCACAATGGCCCTTGACCTCTTCAAGAGGTACGACATGAACGGCATGATTATGTTCATGAACAGAAGCTGCAAGGCCGTGTCCTTTGCAGTACCAACGTTGAAAGACATAATCACAAAAAGGACCGGAATACCAGCCCTCGTCTTCGAGAGCGACATGGGTGACCAGAGGTTCTACTCTGAAACACAGATAAGGACAAGGATAGAGGCATATTTCGAGACCTTAGACAGACTCCAGCTTGCAAAATCAGCGTAATGGCCTATCGGCCAAGCCTTCAGCATTCAGCTATCAGTCTGGAATGACGAAAGGAATGAGATAGATTTGTCGTATCGCCGGAAAACTGTTTCATTCGATGCTCCGCTCCGTGCGGCTTCATCCCGCCTATTGCGGGATTTACCCACTACATGTCCCGTCATCGTTCAAGTCGCAAACTCGTCCCGCTGTAGCGGTACTCAGACATGCGACTTGCCCTTAAGGGACTCTCAGACCTACCAAAGTGGGGACCCAAGCCGTACTTGAAGTCGCACTCACGAAAAGTTTCCCGGCGATGAAAGAAGCCGCAAAGTTCTTCCGGCTCTTATGCAATATGTGGGCAGAATTTCTTCACATCTTCCCATCCCCCTGGGGCTCAAGCATTGATGCATCCGCATCACGCCACAGACGGGACTCACTTGAGGAAATACCTTTCGGAATAAATTGGATGAGATTGTTTTCAGGTATATTTTATCCCTCTTTCACAAAGTCTCGTGGTTTCAATATTTTTAATTCAAACGGTAGATTTTTTATATTGAGGAGGTCTTTGTCACCAGTTATGAGTATGTCTGCACCTGCTGCAAAACAGCAATCGAGTACCATATTGTCTTCAGGGTCTCTACAGATTATAAATTTCTTCTGGGGATTAACAACTTTCGCTTTTGTCACAAAGGCTGCAATGCCTGCAATCAATACTTTTAATTGGAGTTGGTCAATTTTTCCCTCAGCTATAAGTTCAAGAGGCACATCACGATATTCCCTGAGAAGTGATGGCGATACATATATATCTGCCTCTGAAAATGCCTTTTGTACTGCCTTCTTTGGAATTCCACCAAAAGCAAATGCAGAAACAAGCACACTGGTATCTATGACTACCTTATTTCTTCTTTGCGTACGCCTTTCTCCTTACCGATTTTACCGCATTATCAACATCTTTCATTGTCAATCTGGATTTTTTGAATGCCTCTCCTGCAACTTTAAAGGCGGCATCAAGTCTATCTTCAGGAGAAAGAACTGATAGAATATAATCTTCCGGGTCAATCTTTCTTGCTATATCTCTCATTTCATCACCCCTTGTTCTTTGTTTTCTTATTATTCTATATCAAAATAACCATTTTTTCTATAACTAACCATCATCAGAAATCATAACATATTCCTGAAGGCTCACGCTTACTGTAGAAAGTGCCTTTTTCACTGCATTAATAAGGAGATTATCGTTATACGATGGTTCAGGCAACCCGCCAGGATGGTTATGGGCCATAATCACAGAGGTTGCACCATGTTTCAATACCCCTTCAACAATCTTACGAGGGAAGGCAACTGCCTCTGAGACGGTTCCTTCTCCAAGGTCTTCACAATGGAGTAATTCATTTTTGCTATTGAGATACAACACGTGGACAATCTCATTCTGCTTCCCTCCTATAACAGCCCTGAGATAGTCAACGAGATCGTTGAGATTCAGAAACGCTCTCCTTTCCAGTGCCTTATTTTTAAAATATTCCGAGATCGTACCCCGGAGTATCTGAAAGAACTGGGCTGCCTTGGAACCCACACCATGAATCTGCTCCAATTCTTCCGGTTTTGCATCAAGGACATTCGATATAGTCTTGAATCTCTCCAGCAATGCCTTTGCAACAGGTTTTGTATCTGTGGCTGGTCTTGCCGCATATGTAAGGAGAAGTTCAAGTATTTCGTAGTCATGAAACCCCTCAAATCCAGATTTCATGAATCTTTGTCGTAGACGTTCCCAGTGCCCGTGGTAATGTTTTTTTACCTTTTCTTTTTTGGGCATAGTCTTCCCCAGTCACAGCCATTACACATCTTGCTGCTTTTCGGATTCCTGCCGAAGCGACGGGTAGTAATTCCATTAATTGCGTCTTTAACCGTATTCATGGCAAGGTTAAGTTGTGTCGGTGTTGTGAGTATTTCAACGCGGGCTTGTTTCTTTTCATCAAGAAAATGAACATAGGCTTTTTCAACATTGAGATTGAGGGCATCTCTCGCCGCAACAGTATAAAGCTGTACCTGAAGCATAAGCTCCTCGTTCATCCTTTTTTCATTTCCAGTTTTGAAGTCTATGATCTCAAGAATATTTTCGTTCCCATCCTTTCTTTTCAATAAATCAATTGAGCCTGAGAGTAAGGCATTTTCAACGTCCATCTCAAAGGCACGTTCTGTCTTGACAGAGAGAGAAAAGTCTTCCTGCCAGAGGCCGAGATAACGGAGTATACTTCTGAGTGCGCTTCTTCTCAAGGTTTCTTCCTGTTCATCGGCAGCATAACGAAGATAAAAATGCTCTTTGAGTAATTCTGCCGCCATTTCTGGTGAAGGTATTATGCCATCCTGCTGGGCGATTTTATGGAGAAGATTGAGGATATTATGCACCTGTTTCCCATAACCAAGAGCCTGCACTAATACGGGATTGAAGTTGTAAATGTATCGCATTTTGTAATCATATTCACAGCGGATATAATCGCTTAACTCGGAGTAGCTTGTGGGGAATTGATAGTCTTCGACAGACGGTTGTGATGGCAATCGTCTTCTTTTCGTGGGGTCAGCAGATGGAGTAGTGATACAATATCTGTTATCCAGTTCATTAAAAAACTTCAGAGGATATTTAGATCGTTTTTTGCCGATAATATTGCGTGAAGTGGTTATATAGAGGAACTTTTTTGCCCTTGTCATTCCAACGTAAAAGAGACGACGCTCATCCTCTTCGCTGCCCCGATATCTCGTAAAGTTAAATGCGTCTGGGTTTAGAAAACCTGCCTGTGTCTCACGATAAGTCCTTTCAACACAGTAAGGTATAAAAACTACCGGGAAGCCCAATCCTTTTGTTCCATGAAGGGTTATAACCTGTACAGCATTGATTAGGAGCGTCGGGTCTTCACCCGTACCGGCATCATATGCGCCTTCTGCATAATGTTTAATGAACCAGCAAAACCTGTTTATGTCTTTATATGTGCAGTATGACCTTGTCCCCTCGTAATCTGAAATCGCCTGGCTGAATCTGCCGAGATTATACATCTCTACTTCATGGACAAGATCATGTCTCTCTTCATTATTTATACCAAGAAGGATGAGGATTTCTGCATAGAGTTCCTGAAGCGATAAACGGCGTTTATTAGTAATTTTTACTTTCAGTTCCTGTAACGCTTCCAAAAATTTTTTCTGACCCGGGAGTGTAAAGAGTTGGGATGCCTGCTGGTAAATAGCCACTTCACTGATCGCACCAGAGCCCCAGTTCTTTTCAAAATCACCAAGATAAGAAAATATACTGAAAATTACATCTATTTCAGGTGTATCGAAAAGTCCTCCCACACCTGATACGGCATAGGGGATACCAGCTTCTTTAAGTGCTTCAAGATAAGGACGGCTATCAAATTTTACGGAGCGAAAAAAGATGGCTATGTCAGAATATGCAAGGCCTCTTTCACGACCGTCGCTATCCACCCAGCATGTTCCAATAAGATATTTGATACGTTCCACGACGAAATTAATCTCATTTTCCTGGTCTTCAAAGTCAATTTTGTAAATGTCTCCTTTTTCACTATTCTTGCCAGATGAAGCCATGGACTTTTTAAGTCTTTTTACATTTCTTAAAATCAGTTTATTTCCGAGATTGATAATATCGTTTGTTGAACGATAGTTAATCGGAAGATGATGGATGTAGACATTTTTATATCTTTTCTGGAAGGTCAAAATGTTTTCAATAGTTGTGCCTCTCCATTGGTAAATAGACTGGTCATCGTCACCAACAACACAAAGATTGCCATTATTCCCGGCAAGGAGATTGATTAATTTTTCCTGTATGGGGTTTACGTCCTGGTATTCGTCAACAGTGATATGGGTAAATCTTTTTTTTATCTCTTTCAGTGTTGCCCGGTTGGTCGTAAGGTGGTATACGGTTAAAGCCATCATACTGCTGAAATCAAGGAATCGTCTTTCATGCAGGATTTCATTATATTTCTCGTAAGCTTCAACAAAGCCATCATATTCAGAAACCTTAGTGGGGTCTAACATCTCTTCACGGACTATATCTACATTGCGTATAAATGTATTTATTGCCCAGTTCTCATATGTCATACCAAATGGCTTGCTGTAGTTACTTTTTAACCAGTTAAGAAGTCTATAGAAACCTAAACCATTACGAATTGAACTGATGAAGGCATATCGTTTCCCTTCATCGAGAACATCATATCCCCTGTAACCAAGGACAAATTCTTTTAAAAGCTCAAAGCAGAAGCTATGAATCGTACCCATATAAAGATCACCTATATCAGGTTGATGGCCAATCAGTTGACGTATTTTACTGCGGACACGGAATTTAAGTTCTTTTGCTGCCCTTTCTGTGAAAGTAAAAGCTACTATATTTTCGGGCTTTGCAAGCCCTTCCGCAATAAGATAGGCAATCCTTGCAGAAACAAATTCGGTCTTCCCGGAACCAGCGCAGGCGATGATCTGGAGATTGCCCTCTGTTAATCTTTGATTTGCCTTGAAAGTTTTTAATAACTCATTAAGAGTTGACATATCTTAGACAATTGGGGTCACCCATTAAAGGGCACCCTGTCAAGAAAAAATAATCCCCCAATACAAGAAAGTATCCTTATCTTGCATGGTGACATACCCAACGCCAGTTTATCCCTTTCTGACTCTTTCTCCACACCCGTTTTTTCTTTTATCTTTGGTTCACAAATCATCACTGATCTGTACCAGTCACCCATCGGGATTTAAGGTCTCTTTAAGGACCCATTTCCATACATTTGGGGTCAGGTTTGAAATATTAGTTTTTCCCCATTTTTTCCATCCACCTCTTTTTCCATTTTCCTTCTGTTTCAATAGGTTGTCAAGGACTTTTTGAGCCGTCAGCTATCAGCCATAGGTTCTATCGTGCATCGTGTATCATGCATCATTACCGAATCACCAATAACCAATTTCCAATAACCAAACGAATATCAGTAACCAGCTACCAGTCGTCTTCACCACTCACCACTGACCACTTGCCACTCATCACTCCCCTACTCTCTGCTCTCTGCCTTTTGCCCTCTGCTATGAAGTCGCTGAACGCTGAACTTCAAGCTGAATGCCCCCTTCCTACGCCACATTAAAGATATAATGGGAGAGAATGCTTGATTGTAAGTTCTGTCTCATACACACGAGTTGATTGACAAATCTGTTATAACTGCTATATGTTTTATATAAAGCAGTTTACTTTCTCCAGAAGAGACGGTGGTCAGAGACCGCCCAGGAGAGCTACTTATGAAGAAAACCCTTCAAAAGCTGCTACGGACAGTGAGTGGTAATCTGCCAGACATCCCCTTCGAAGTGCGGTTTTGGGACGGTGAAGTCGAAAGGTTCGGGAGCGGCGTGCCTTCCTTTATCCTCATATTCAACAAAAAAGAGGTGGTAAATAGAATCTTCAACCGTGGATCGATGGGATTCGGGGAAGAATATGTTGCCGGCAATATCGACGTAGAGGGCGATTTTCAGCAGCTTGTCCGTCTCGGTATGGACCCCCGTTTCCAGGATATGAAACTTTCCCTCAGGACAAAGGCAGCCGTCCTGCTCCAGCACCTCAACTCCCTCAATACAATCAAGAGGTCGCCCAGGAACATCGCCCGTGCCTACGACCTGGGAAACGATTTCTATAAGCAGTACCTTGACGAAAGCATGGCATATTCATGCGCCTATTTCAGAAGCAAGGAGGATACCCTTGAACAGGCGCAGCAGCAAAAATACGAGCATATCTGCAGGAAGCTTCAGCTCAAGGAAGGGGAGACGCTGATAGATATCGGATGCGGCTGGGGTGGTATGCTTCTCTATGCCGCTCGTCATTACGGGATAAAAGGCGTAGGGTGCACCCTTTCCGCCCACCAGGCTGAATATGCGAAAGAAAAGATGGTACAGGAGGGATTGGAAAAGAGTATCACCATTCTCCGTGAAGACTACCGGAACATGAAAGGCCAATTTGATAAGTTTGTCTCCATCGGCATGTTTGAGCATGTAGGGAAAGGCTTTATCCCCAGGTTCATGGAGAAGACGAAGACGCTGTTAAAACCTGGCGGCATCGGTCTACTGCACACCGTCGGTAAAGAGGCCGATACTGCGGGCGATCCGTGGACGGTAAAATATATTTTTCCAGGGGCTTATATCCCGATACTTGATCATGTGATCCGCACCATGGGAGAAAGGGGACTTGTTCCTGTCGATATTGAAAACCTTCGCCTTCATTATGCGGCGACCCTCGACGAGTGGGGGAGACGGTTTGAGGCGAATGCGAGGAAGATCGAGGAGATGTTCGACTGGAGACTCGTCCGTATGTGGCGGATGTTTCTGCATGGCAGCGCCGGAGCTTTCCAGTGGGGTTACTTAAGGCTCTACCAGATACTTTTTACCAACGGTCTGAATAATTTACTGTCCCTGACGCGGGAACATCTCTATGGGGAGACCAAAGAGGTCAGCCCTTGACATGTTACATTTCTTATTGATTTCCCCACGCCAATTTTTATTCATTCTTCTGCAATTTCAATAAGCTGTCAAGGAATTTTAGCTATCAGTGTTCAACTATCAACTCTCAGCTTTCAGCATTATTAGTTCTTTGCTCATAGCTGATAGCAAAACCATGAGCTATGAACTATGAACTGAATTAACACCTACACCTTGCCCTTTGCCCTACGCTCTTTGCTCTATTGCTATCTTACAAGCCGGTTGAGCAGTTCCTTAACCTTGTTAATCTCATTCTTATCAAGCTTTCCTGAACCGAAATAGCGAATAATACCGCTTGCATCTATAACAACCACGTTGCTTGCATTGTCCTTGATACCGTAATCGGCAAACATCTTACCGTCCCAGTCTCCATAGATAGTGACATTCTCTTTTTTTGAATTCTTTCGGAGGTTACTCTTCCATATTCTCTTTGTGGCCCAGGAGGCAGAGGTACAGTTAATGACCGGCAAAACAGTACTCTGGGCTTTTAATGCTTCGGAACAATCGATAAGGGATGTTAGCTCATTTTTGAATGCCCTATTCTGCTCAATAACATCCTTTGCTTCATAGATAATAATGACAATCTTGCCTTTTATTTTGTCGAGGGATATTTTTTCGTTATCCCCTGATTCCAGGTTGAAGGGAGGGGCCTGTACCACTGTTTCTAACCCCTGCGCCAGGCCAATACCCAGAAATATAATGCCGATAGCTAAAGCGAGGTGCTTCATGGATATCCCCCTTTTCTACCTTACCTGGTAGCGTCTTCTCGGGTCAAAGATATCTCTCAAGCCCTCCCCGAAAAGGTTGTATCCCATAACGGTAAGAAAGATTGCAAGACCAGGATAGAGGCTCAGCCACCATGCGACTTCAATATTATCTTTCGCCTGGGTCAGGATATTACCCCAGCTTGGGGTGGGAGGCTGGACACCAATGCCAAGGAAACTCAAGGCCGATTCGGTGAGAATCGCCCCTCCAATACCTAACGTGGCAACCACATATACCGGTGATAGTGCATTTGGGAGCACATGCTTAAAGATTATTCTGTACTCTGAAAAACCCTGCGCCTTTGCAGCAAGGACAAACTCTTTGCTCTTTATACTCAAAATTTCCGCCCTCACGAGCCGTGCAATCCCCATCCAGTTTGTAAGCCCTATTACAATCATAATATTCCATATGCTCGGTTCAAGAAGGGCAATCACCGCGAGTATCAAAAAGAATGTAGGGAAACACATCATGAGGTCAACAAACCTCATAATCAGTTCGTCAATCATGCCTCCATAATAACCCGAGATAGAACCTATAAATAGCCCTATCAGGGTTGCTATCCCCACAGACACAAATCCAACAAGAAGAGAAATCCTGCTTCCATACACCACCCTGGCAAATACATCCCTCCCAAGCGTGTCGGTACCAAAAGGATGTGAAAATGATGGCGGTGAAAGCACGTTTTTCAAATCGGGTTCAATAGGGTTGTGTAACGATACAAAGGGCGCAAACAGGGCACAAAAAAACATGGGGATGAGGATAATCAGCCCCACCAGTGCCAGGTTGTGTTTTCCGATTCTTCTTAATAATCCCATTTTCCGTTTTCTACTTTTAGGGTTTTTAGTAAACTATATCCTATGCCCTTGTACCCTGTACTTTCTATTTCACTCCCTACAGTACCCATGCCATAAAACAGGTCGTCTGCATATCCTTCTTCGCCACTTCTTCCTTGTTTTTTTACGTTATAGCATTACAACATATCTCTTTCAATATTTATTTACCCGTTTGCTTTCATCCTTATATTGAGCCTTGAATTTCTCTTGACTTTGTAGCTGCTCCATGACAAAACATATCGCATATAATGGACAAAATAGATAGAAAGATACTGAACAAGATACAGGAGAAATTTCCTCTCACACAGAAACCCTTTGCAAAAATAGGGGAATCTATCGGGATTGAAGAAAAAGATGTGATAGAAAGGGTAAAAAGACTAAAAAAAGAAGGCTATATAAGGAGAATAGGACCCGTATTAGAACCAAAAAAACTCGGGTATATTAGTACCCTCTGTGGTGTCCATGTGGATAAAAACAAGCTCATAGGTGTTGTGAAAGAGATAAACAGGCATAGCGGTATAACACACAACTACGAACGTGAAGGTGAATTGAATCTGTGGTTCACCATTACTGCTAAGACAGAAAAAGAAATAGATGTATTTCTCTCAAACATTAAAAAAAAGTTCTCGCTCAAGATATATAGATTCCCTGAAAGAAGGGTATTCAAAATAAAGACATTTTTTCCAGTATGAAATGATACACCAATTAAGAATTAAGAATGATGGATGAAGAATTAAATAGTGTTAAAATCCACAATCCGCAGGCCGCAATCCGCAATCAAAAACGGGTATTTCTGGTAGATGGTAATTCCTATCTTTACAGGGCATTTTTTGCAACCCCCTATCTGTCTAATTCCAGGGGTATCCCGACCAACGCTACCTATGCCTTTATGAATATGCTCAAGAAACTGCTGAATGAAGAAAAACCAGACATCCTTGTAATAGTTTTTGATTCAAAAAAACCATCTTTTAGAGAAGAGATTTTAAAAACCTATAAAGCACAAAGACCACCAATGCCAGGCAATCTTTCTATCCAGATTCCCTACGTGAAGATGGTAGTTGAAGCAATGGGACTACCTATGTTCGAGAAAGAGGGGTTTGAAGCCGACGACATTATAGGCACTATAGTAGAAAGGTTAAAGGAAGAAGACGTGGCTACCTATATCATTACGAGCGACAAAGATATGATGCAACTTGTTTCAGATAAGGTCTTTGTACTCGATACAATGAAGAATCTCTTGATAAGGGAACAGGAGGTGGTTGAAAAGTTTGGCGTAAAGCCATCTCTGATTATTGATTATCTTGCATTATGTGGTGATGCCTCTGACAATATTCCAGGTGTATCAGGCATAGGTGAAAAAACAGCTCGTGAGCTTGTGGCGACTTTCGGGGCAATTGAAGAGATCTATAAAAATCTCGAACACATAAAAAAGGTATCAGTCAGAGAGAAACTCATCCAGTGTAAAGACCTTGCTATACTCAGTAAACTACTCGCCACCATCAGACTGGATGTACCGATACATGCAAATATGGATGACCTTAAAATGAAGGAGCAGGATTTGAAGGCATTAAGGAACATATTTAGAGAACTCGAATTTTCCTCTTTATACAGGGAGATCAAAATAAAAGATGAGAAAAGAAAGGAATCGCATGAAGTTGAACTTTCCCGGTTAAATAAGAAAAAAATAGGGATATTATCAACGTTTTACGGCAAAAACTTAAGTGATATAAAATTAGAGGGCTTCGCAGCTTTTGATGGTGAAGGTGTTTTCTTCTCTCAAAAAGAGGATGAATTATTCGAAATAATATCGAACACGGAAGAGCTTATTATCCACAATCTGAAACCACTCCTTATTGCTTTACTTAAAAAGAAGGATTCAAGGATTCAAGGATTCAATCCCGCCTTGGCGGGACTCGACCTCACAAAGTGTTTCGATACTATGCTCGCAACCTATCTGATAAACCCGTTAAGAAAGGATTATGGGATAGGAGCGGTAATAGAGGAATATCTTGATGCCGAGCTTGCATCAGGTGATGCAAAACAAACCCTTATGGACAGCATTTCATATCTGTTTGAACTGAAAGATACACTTCAAAAGAAGATGGAAGAGCTTGGCCTTCTTGACCTATTTTTTAAAACAGAAATGCCTCTCATTGAAGTCCTGGCAGACATGGAGTGCTTTGGGGTAAAGGTGGATAGAAAAATACTCGGGATCCTGTCAAGAGATTTTGATAAAAGACTCAACAGCATCATAAAGGAAATATACGGATATGCAGAAGGGCCATTTAATATCAACTCTCCCCAGCAACTCTCCCGCATCCTTTTTGAAACATTGAAACTTCCACCTGTGAAGAAGACAAAGACAGGCTATTCGACAGATACAGAAGTCCTTGAAAAACTTTCTTCACTCCATCCATTATTGAAAGAGATTCTCGAATACCGGACACTCACCAAGTTAAAAGGAACATATATTGATGTCTTACCTACCCTTATAGACCCCTATACAGGGAGAATCCATGCCTCATTTAACCAGATGGTTGTTGCAACCGGAAGGTTAAGCAGCAGTGACCCCAATCTCCAGAATATACCTATACGAGGCGAAGAAGGCAGGAAAATTCGGGAGGCCTTTATCCCAGAGGATGGTTTTATTCTCTTGTCCTCAGATTATTCGCAGATAGAACTCAGGGTGCTTGCCCACATCTCAGGGGATCAACTTTTAATTGAGACATTTCTGAAAGATAAAGACATCCATACAAAGGTAGCGCAAGAAGTATTCAAGGTTGAGGCTGGTGGAGTGACACAAGAAATGAGAAGGACTGCAAAGGTGATAAATTTTGGAATAATTTACGGTATAAGTAGTTATGGGCTTTCAAAGGAGCTCGGTGTTTCACAGAAAGAGGCTCAGGGGTACATAGACGATTACTTTGAAAGGTATAGAGGCGTAAAAAGGTATATAGAGGAGGTATTGGAAGAAGCACGTCTAAAAGGTTTTGTGAAAACCCTTTTTGGAAGGATACGTTACATACCAGAGATTAATAACCCTGACACAGCGATAAGGCAGTTAGGGGAAAGGACTGCTATGAATACACCTATTCAGGGCACAGCGGCTGATATTATAAAGATGGCGATGGTGAACATACACAAAAAGATCAAAGAAAATAATCTATCTTCAAGACTTATAGTACAGATACATGACGAACTGGTATTCGAGGTAAAAGAGGAAGAAACATATATTATGGAAAAATTGGTGAAGGAAGGGATGGAACAGGTGGTCAGCCTTCTGGTGCCTCTGAAGGTTTCTCTGGGGAAGGGGAAGAGCTGGGCAGAGGCCCACGATTAGGTAAGCCCACAAGCACTGCTTGTAACTCAGCACATGTGATAAATACAAAGACAGAGAAATAAATCCAGAAAAGAAAGGCTACAAAGACCCCGTAGGTACCAAAAAAGGCGGTAAATTTTCCTATGTGGAGTATATAGTGTTTAAAAAGGCCCTTTCCCAGGTGCCAGAGTAACGTTGCAATGATAGTGGATATAAACATAATATGCGTTTTTCTCACCTTACTCGTAGGTGTAAGAAAATAATAGAGCAGATAGAACATAATGAAAGTAAAGAACATGTCCAGAAGCGAGAATGCGTATATAAAGATAGTTTTCGAGATAAAATGGGGTAATATCTGCGTAATCTTTGTATGAAGAATCACGCTGAATATGAAACTAAAGAATAGGAGTGCCTGGATCACGGAAAAGAGAATGGTAAATAACAATTCCTTGCCCTTTCCTTTAAAAAATTTTTCAGGATGCTTACCGAATATTATGCGAAAAGAGGACCTTATCACCGTGAAAAGTCTTGTAGTAAAGAAAAAAAGGAATAGAACGCCTAAGGGTCCGGAAAGCCTCTTTGATATGGAGATTACATTCAATTCTCTTATGACCTTCTTCACAATGATAGTATTATACGGGTGAGGAATAATATTCTTAATGAACTTCTCTAAATACCCGGCTGGATTACTCATATCAATAACATTACCAAGTATATAAATGGACAGAAGCGTGAATGGTATAAATGTGAGAAGGATGTAAAATGATATAGAGGAGACGATAATATTGGCATTATCCCTCTGGTATTTTTTAAACAGAGCCTTGATTATCTGAATAATGTAGCCAATTTTGTTTTTCATACATCTATTCGATTAGCTTTCCTGTTTTTTTGCAAGCGTTTTGTCAAAAGTAAACAGAGCAAACCGATTGTTCCTGGCTTTTATGTGAAGAATGGCGTCAACAATATCCAGCTTCGATTCGGCAAAGAAGGTAAGGGCATCAATCAAGTCCTTTCTGTCACTATTTACGATACCTTTGTATCCGAGAAATTGTCTGAGAATTTTTGCCGTTTCCTCCCTGGGAACGTTATAAAATTTTATAAGTATGTATACACATTCTACAAGAACACTTTCCAGGATAATAACAGTCTCTTTTCCTGTTCTTACCTCTTCAAAGAAAGAAGCGGCTTTCTTGTATTGTTCATCATGATCTTTCAGCAAGTACCTGAGTATGGTGTTTGTATCGGGCAGTTTAGTCTTTTGCTTTATCATGGGCCACCTCGCCCCACACCTTTTCCCTTACTTCAGCGGTTGGTTTGAATCCAACTGCATATTTGCTTAGTGAACCCCCCACGCTTGCCACCGGTTTAAGCATAACCTTTCCTTCTAAAACCTCAAACTCCACGACATCACCTTGCAGTACCTGCCGGATCTTTTTGGGTATGGTAACCTGGCCCTTTGATGTAATTCTTGCAGTAATAGCCATGTAGCACCTCACTTTCAATATTTATAGCATTACTTGTATTTATTGTAATGCAATATCAAAAAGTAGTCAATATAATAAATTTCTTACTATTTTGGATGTGAGGCTGGGGATGGCGGGACTGTCGGGGTCAGCGAGGATGGTTTTACCGTTTCGCTTCGCAGCATCATCATTCCTCCCCTACTCTTTTCAGCGCCTGACCTCTCGGTTTTCTCGAAGGCAAGGAAAGTGATAATTTAATGAGCCTCCCTCAGCTCTTAGTTATATCACGCCACAGTGACAGCAGTATGTCGCCAGCAGTTATTGTCCGATCCTTATTCTCGGGTCTGCCACTGCATATGAAATATCTGCGATCAGATTACCGAGAAGCGTTAAGAAGGCGCCGATTACAAGGATGCCCATGATGGTAGGATAATCCCTCGCCATAACGCTCATGTAAAATAGCTGGCCCATACCAGGAATTGAGAATATACTTTCAAATATAACACTCCCGCCAATAAGCCCTGGGACAGAAAGCCCTAAAATCGTAATGACAGGGAGAAGTGCGTTTCTCAAGGCATGCTTCCTGAGCACCACGCTTTCCGGAAGTCCTTTTGCATAGGCGGTTGTGATGTACTCCTGTCTTAAAACCTCAAGAAGGCTGCTCTTCATATATCTCGATATGCCAGCCAGCCCTCCAAAGGCAGATATACATACAGGCAATATAAGATGCTTCAATACATCGATTACCTTCTCAAAGGGTGAGAGCTCACTAAAGTTGAAGGATTTTATGCCTGATATGGGCAGTAGTTCAAGGTAGACGCCTAAAAACATCATTAAGAGAAGCGCAAGCCAGAAGGTTGGAGCAGCATACCCTGCAAACACAAAGGAGGTTAAAATCTTATCCATCACGCTATCCTTATATCTTGCGCAATAGATACCGATTGGAATACCCACAAGGAAGATTAATACCATTGAAAGAAGGTTTATTATTATTGTGATAGGAAGTCTCTCTTTGATTTTGTCTATTACCGGTCTTCGATCAGTGGCAAAGGACATACCAAAGTCGAGCTTTACTATTCTTTTCAACCACAGGTAATATTGAACATGCATAGGTTTATCCAGCCCATAAAAACTCCTTATGCGCTCTCTTACCTGTTTTGTAACCTTTGGATTCATCTCGGCTTCAAGAACCCCTGGCTCACCCGGTGTAAGGTGGATTACAACAAAGGAAATCAGTGTAATACCAAACAGCATCGGTACCATAAAAAATAATCTTTTAAGGAGATACCGCAGCATTTATCTTATACCTCCTCTGTCCCTCCGGGACGTACCATTTTATAAAATTATGCGTCAAGCCGGATGGGGAAGGCTCTATTCCCTTAAACCTTTTGTGGATTGCGAGGGTAGCATACGGTACGAATAGGAATGTATAGGGCTCCTCCTCTGCCAGTATCTCCTGTATCCTGAAATAATATTTCTTCCTTTCCTCCCTGTTTAACGTATGCCTCGCCTTTACAAGCAACTCGTCAACCTCTTTATTTTCAAAGGATATAAAATTTAATTCCTTTACCCCCTGTTTTGATGAATGCCAGATGTCATATATATCAGGGTCATTGGGAATAGTCCAGCCCAATATCACTGCTTCAAAATTTCTCTTATCTATAAATTCGTTGATAAAGCTTGCCCACTCGATAACCCTGATCTTTACTGTTATTCCAATTTCCGAAAGCCTCTTCTGCACAAGCTCTGCACACTTTATTCTTACATCGTTGCCCTGATTCACGAGTAAGGTAAATTCAAAAGGATTCCCATCTCGACGAAGAACACCGTCCGAACCCTTTTTAAACTTTGCCTCATATAAAAGAGAAATCGCCTTTTCTTTATTATATTCATGCCTCCTCACATCTTTGTTGTATGCCCACATATCAGGCTTATACGGTCCCGTTGCCTCCACACCCTGGCCAAGTAGTATCCCGTCAATAATCTCCTTTTTATTGGTGGCGTAGCTTATTGCCTGCCTCACCCTTTTATCCTTAAAAAAGGGGTGTTTAAGATTATAACCAATGTATGTATAACTAAAGGAAAGGTATTTGAATTTATTAAATTCTCTATTAAACCTCGGGTAGTCTGTCTGTCTCACAAACTGTAATGGAGTAAGCCCCATC
>Ga0172364_10000418_pt1 | contig 29893 bp, 23 predicted proteins | sample LakKivSesite10cm_FD_114545 | JGI IMG/M metagenome (GOLD analysis project Ga0172364, IMG submission 114545) | Sediment microbial communities from Lake Kivu, Rwanda - Sediment site 10cm | ecosystem: Environmental > Aquatic > Freshwater > Lake > Sediment | place: Rwanda: Western Province, Lake...
CAGCCCCTTATCTGCGCACACCCTTGTGATGGCGGAGGTAAGACACGTCTTGCCATGGTCGATGTGCCCGATTGTGCCCACATTGATATGCGGTTTTGTCCGTGCAAATTTCTCCTTAGCCATGAAAAGCCTCCTATCATTATTTCGGTTTTAGATATGGTCATTTAAAAGTTATCGGGTAACGTATGGAGCCCGCGACCAGAATCGAACTGGTGACCACTTGCTTACCATGCAAGTGCTCTACCGACTGAGCTACGCGGGCAAATATAAAAGAAGTAATTGTATTCATTTTCCAGGGAATACTTAAGCTGAAGAAATTTAAAAAACATGCAAAAAGCATGTCAAGTAAAAAATATTCCTTTATCCTTTTTTCTCCCGCATTTCACATTCATCCAATCCCAATAATATCAGTCATATGCATGCAAATGAGGGAAAAAGGATGTTTTTAATATATTTTTTATCACATACAAAAGCTAATTTTTCATATGAATTATTGTTTCTTTATGCAAGGAAAAAATTATACTTTTTTTCCTTTCCGGTTTCAAAACCCCTTGATGATTTCACGTGGAGGACATGTAAGTCTCGGTGGTGAAAATCAGTTCAGGGTGAAATATAATCAAAGCGAGTTGCATTATAATTTATTTTGATTGACACCAATATCAGGCAAAAGATATTCAAAAATTGTATTACTGTGAGAAAGGATAATTAAATTGAGTGAGACTCAACGTTGGAGAATTCTTGCCGTAGATGACCATGAGGAAACCCTTGAGCTTATCCGGTTGACCCTTGATGAACAATTTGATGTGATGACCCTTAAGGATCCGCTGGAGATATATGAGGTTATAAACATTTTTGAACCTGACCTTCTAATACTGGATATCATGATGCCCAAGATAACAGGTTTTCAGATTTTAGACCTTTTGCAGAAGAATCCTGAATACAAGGATATACCTGTAATCATCCTTTCTGCCAAGGACACCTCTCGCGAGATTAAATATGGATACAAGCTTGGCGCCCGGCTATATTTAACAAAGCCCGTTATTCCTGAACGTCTCTTGCGCAATGTGGAACTTTTATTTGAGCATACCCCACCGCCCAGAAAGTCTAAAACAAACAGTCTTAAACAGGTCATGATGCAGATTCAGATACTCAAGAGTTACAAGGATGGCATCATGACTTTTGCCAGTGCCCTTCTTGGTACTGATGAGATGCAAACTAAGGAAATCCGGCGGGCGGTTGAAGATGCGAAAAAGCGTCAGATGAGGGATAAAAGTGACAAGTGGCGCGGTTGAATAGTTCCGGTTTGTCTGAAAAAGATAGCCTTTAGATTATACGGATAAGTCCTTTGGCTCGAACTTCCAGATGACTTTTTACTCCCGTCCAACTATTTGTGGAATCATGAAATAGGGTAGATAAAGGGCAATGACGATTGTCCCGATGATTACCCCGAGAAAGACAATCATAAGCGGTTCCATGATAGAGGTCAGGGCATTGACCATGTCATTCACCTCGCGTTCATAAGCCTCTGCAACCTTTGTGAGCATGTGGTCAATGGCGCCTGTCTCCTCACCAACTGCAACCATGTGTATAACCAGCGGGGGGAAGACCTTTGCATCGGCGAGCGGCTCATGAATCGTCTCGCCATCCTTAACACTGTTATACACATTCTCCATTGCGCGTGAAATGACCTCATTGCCTGATGTGTCCCGAACGATATCCAGCGCCTGCAGAATGGGGACGCCTGAGTTGATAAGGGTGGCAAGGGTATCCGCAAATCTGGAGATGGCAACCTTTTTAATCAATTCCCCGATTCCGGGAATCTTCATTTTTAACTTGTCCATATAAAACTTGCCCCATTTTGTTTTATTCACCCTTTTATATATGATGACCACAACGATAACTCCTATCAAGACCCATATGCCATGGTGAAGTAGAATATTGCTGGCGTGCACGAGCAACATAGTGGGTCCTGGAAGTTTGGCGCCCAATGATAGGAATATATCAGCAAAACGGGGAATGATGAATATGAGAATGAATGAGACAATGAGGCTTGCAAGGATGCTGACGACAAGAGGATACATCATGGCAGAACGCACCTTGCTTTTCAGTGCCTGTCGTTTTTCAAGGAACTCGGCAATTTTGTTCAGGACGCTTTCAAGAACACCACCGACCTCGCCCGCCCTGACCATGTTGACATAAAGGTTATCGAAGATTTTTTTATGCTTTGTCATTGCCTCGGAGAGGGAAGAACCGGATTCAATATCCTTTGCCATATCGGCAATCTTTTGCTTGAACACAACGGATTCCTGCTGTTCCTGCAGGATGAAGAGTGAACGCAGGATGGGGAGCCCGGCATCTATCAGGGTGGCAAGCTGGCGGGTGAAGGTCACCAAATGCTTGAATCTGACACGATGGAATATGTTACGGAGAACTGGCAGGGCAAAGAGGTCCATCTCGGTTGCCTTTTTCTTATGGGGCACTACCTTGAGGGGATAATAACCCATGCCATGCAATTTTTCAATAATGACATCCTCACTGGAGGCGTCAATTATGCCTTTGACCTGTTTACCACCCTTGTCTAAAGCTTCGTAAAAGAATTGTGGCATATCTGCTCACTCCCTTTCAATGCCTTCGGTCTGGAGTATAAGTTATTAACCTCACACTCCTCTTTTTGACCAAACTCACCGCATATCTTTCTCGCTGATTTCTCAGCCGGCGGATTTCTTTTTTTGTAATGATGCCTCCTCACCTTTGATATTGATTTGTTGTTTGCCGGATGGGGCTTTTTCCTCCAGCACAACCGGCTTTTTCTCTGGAGTAGGTTTTTTTTCCTCCACCATGACTTTTTCCCGCTCCGGCTCCGCGGTTATCCCATGTTTTGAGGCTTCGACGCGTTTGAGAGTATCCTGAACGACCTTTTCCATTTCTTCTGCAATCTGTTCTCTGCTTTCCTGTGGAGTTTGACGTGCAACTTCCTCAAAGGTTGTCATGCCAAGGCAAATTTTTAACCAGCCATCCTGCCGCATGGTATTCATCCCCTGATGCAATGCCATTGCCTGGATTTCATCCGTGGAGGCGCGGCGAAGTATGAGGTCCCTGATTTCTTCTGTGATTTCCATTAGTTCAAATATGCCCATGCGTCCTTTGTATCCAGAATAGGCACATTCATCGCATCCAACACCCTTGGAGAATTCCACGTCTGCCACATCCTCGGGTGAAACGCCGAACTCTTCCAGCTCCGCAGGATTCGGAGTGTATGGCTTTTTACAGCTGGGGCATATAGTGCGGATGAGGCGTTGACTCAGAACCGCCTCCAGTGTGGATGTTATCAGGAATGGCTCAATGCCCATGTCTATAAGACGGGTGATAGTTCCGGCGGCGCTGTTGGTATGCAGGGTGGAGAGCACCAGGTGACCTGTGAGTGATGCCTGAATGGATGTCTGGGCGGTTTCAAGGTCACGAACCTCACCAACGAGAATAATATCGGGGTCCTGACGCAGGATAGAACGGAGACAGGTCGCAAACGTCAGTCCGACCTTGGGATTGACGTTAATCTGCACAATCCCCGGGAGTTCATATTCCACAGGGTCTTCTGTAGTGATTATCTTGTCCTTGGGGTCATTGATTTCACTCAGGGAGGCATAAAGGGTTGTGGTTTTTCCGCAACCAGTCGGTCCTGTAACCAGGATGATTCCGTTTGGCAGGTGAATGAGCTTCATAAATTGATCAAGAACTTCCTTGATTAAGCCGAGCTGAGAGACACCGAGCATCATCATGGATTTATCAAGGATACGCAAGACGATGCTTTCCCCATGCACGGTTGGAACGGTCGAGATACGGAGGTCCACTTCGCGCCCCTGAATATTAAGCCGGATGCGTCCGTCCTGGGGGAGACGGGTTTCAGAAATGTTCAGGCTTGCCATGACTTTTAGACGGGAGCATAAACCAAGCTGGAGCGATTTTGGGGGTGAGGGGATTTCTCGGAGAACTCCATCAACGCGGTAGCGTATGCGAAGCACGCCTCCAAATGGCTCCACATGGAGGTCGCTGGCGCGGTCTTTGATGGCTTGAATCAGAAGGAGGTTCACAAGCTTTATGACCGGTGGTTCATTTGCTATTCGTTCAAGGTCACTTAAGTCCATTTCTCCGGGTGTGGTGATTTCAATTGTTCCTGACTCTTCCTTTTCAAATTCCTCCACCATCTTTTCAATGGTTTCATCACCCATGCCGTAATAGAGGTCAATATTGTCTAAGATATCTTCCTCACCGGCAACCACTGGTGTGATGTTGCGTTCAAGGAGGAGGTGTAAGTCATCAACGATTGTAATGTTCAGTGGGTCTGAGATGGCAAGGAGGAGACTGCCGTTCTCCTCGATGCGGATGGGAAAGACCTTGTATGTCCTTGCTAATTGCGCGGGGATTAGTTTCAGGACGTCGAGAGAGCCTAACTTATAATCAGCCAGCTGGACATAGGGCAGACCGGCTTGCTCTGATAGAATCTGAAGCATGTCACCGCCCGTGGCAGTGATGTCATGCATTGACTGTTCGCGCACTTGGCGGACAGTGGTTCCCAGCTCTCCTTCTTCAGAGATGGTGCGGTCGAGTGTTTTTTCAGGTTGAGCGGCTTCCTTTTTGAGAAGCTCTTTCATCTCATGAGAGTAATCCCTGTCAACAAAATCAGTTGGGGATATTTCCATGAAAAATCACCTCATTTTTCTAAAATGCTATGGAGATTTGGTTATTCCACGATTCCACTAATGGTCCCAGCTCCCACTCCTTCCACCTCGCCGACTAATTGCATCATTTTCATCCGCATTTCAGCCGGATATTGGGAACGTTCAAGTGCAACCTCTCCGGAGATGGTCCCTTTTCGATAAAGGTTGAGGAGATAATCATCAAGGGTAATCATGCCCTGCTTGGCACTTGTCTGGATGATGGAAACGATGCGGTTTGTCTTATGCTCGCGTATCAGGTTTTGGACGGCGGGCGTGTTATGCAGTATTTCAAAGGCAGCCACCCGCCCCTTGCCGGTGATGCGAGGAAGAAGTGTCTGGCAAATGATTGTCCTCAGTGAAACTGCCAGGATGGCGCGTATCTGTTCCTGCTGGTTAACCGGGAAGGCATCCACGACGCGGTCCACGGTCTGCGATGCGCTCATGGTGTGCAGGGTTGAAAAGACTAAGTGACCTGTTTCTGCGGCAACCAATGCTGTTTCCATTGTTTCAAGGTCACGCATTTCTCCAAGGAGAATAACGTCCGGGTCCATACGGAGTGCGCCACGCATTGCATAAGCAAATGATGGTGTGTCAACGTGCATTTCTCTATGGGTTACAATGGACTTCTTATGCGGATGATAATACTCAATCGGGTCCTCAATTGTGATGATGTGCACATATCGGTTGGCGTTGATATAATCAATCATGGTGGCGAGTGTGGTGGTTTTTCCCGAACCTGTAGGACCCGTTACGACGACAAGACCGCGGAAGGAATGCAGAAGTTCAACAATGGACTCCCTGGGAAGCCCCAGTTCTTCAAAGGTGAGAATCCGGTGGGGAATGAGACGCATGACGATGCCGATATTACCGCGTGTTCGGAAAACAGCTGTGCGGAAGCGAGCAAGGTCGCTGTATGCATAGCCGAAGTCGCAACTGCCGTGCTCCTGAAGAAGCTGTTGATAACGGGGAGGTGTGATTTCCCGCATGAACCTTTCCGTATCCTCAGGGACCAGGATGTCGGAGTCAACGATGTCAAGTTTTCCATAAATACGCATGACGGTGGGTTTTCCCACCGAGCAGTGGAGGTCGGAGGCGTCCCGTTCCACGATAATCTTCAACATCTGGTTCATATCCAGCATATTACAACACCCCGGAAAAGTGTTTGGCTTTAACGTAAATCCGCCGGAGTTCTCAAGTAGGTGGATATGGCATTAAATCTCGGATTCCACATCCATCTGGGTAATGCGGAGGACTTCTTCAATGGTTGTTATACCGAGCCGGACCTTCTCCATGCCGTCCATACGAAGTGTCCGCATGCCCTGCTTGAGAGCCTCTTTTTTTATCTTGAGTGCGGGTTCAGTTCGGATTACCATCTGGCGCGTGTTGAGCGACAGGATGAATATCTCATGAATAGCCGTTCTGCCGCGGTAACCCGTGTTATTGCAACGTTCACAGCCCTTGCCCCTGTAAAATGTGACGTTCTCCCATTTCTTTACGTTCAGAGAAGCGTCCCTTATCGCTTCCTCCTTTGGCTTATATTGCTCCTTGCAGTAACTGCAGACGGTGCGCACAAGACGCTGGGCAATAGCCGCCTGCAGTGAAGATGCCACAAGGAATGGCTTGATTCCCATGTCAATCAGGCGGATTGTAGAGCTTGGGGCATCGTTTGTGTGGAGTGTGGAAAAAACTAAATGACCTGTGAGGGCGGCACGCACGGCAATCTCCGCAGTCTCCGTATCGCGGATTTCCCCCACCAGGATGACATCCGGTGACTGACGGAGAACGCTTCGCAATCCACGCGCAAAGTCCAGCCCGATTTCCTGATTCACCTGAATCTGGTTGATGCCATCAATCATATACTCCACAGGGTTTTCAATTGTAATGATTTTGGTCTCGGGATTGTTCAATGTGGACAGTGCGGCATACAGTGTTGTAGTTTTTCCGGAACCTGTGGGTCCTGTCATGAGGATGATGCCGTTCGGCGCACGAATCAGGTTGCGGAAAATCTTGATATTATCAGGCAGGAATCCGACATCTTCCAGACCCATCATGACGCCGCTCTGGTCCAGAATACGCATGACGATGGTTTCTCCAAAGATGGAGGGGAGGCAAGAGACACGAAGGTCAAGTTTCTTTTCTGGCAGATTCAGCAAGATACGTCCGTCAAGCGGTATACGTTTTTCCGCCAGGTCCATGCCTGAAAGGACTTTCAGACGTGAGATGATGGCATTTTGCCACCTCTTCGGTGGTGATGGCATGTCATTTAGACGACCATCAATGCGGAAGCGGATGGTCACACTCTGGCGAGTGGGTTCGATGTGAATATCAGAGGCGCGCTCATGCACGGCTTGCTTGAACATCAGTTCAACGAATTTGACGACCGGCGGCTGGTCAATGTCCTGTTTTTCCAGGTCAATGGTTTCATATTGCCGTAAGCCCTTGTTATCTCCGGCAAGGTGGTCAGTGAGTCCCTCATACATGTCAACGACCTCACTGCCCTCATAGTATCTCTTGATGCGCTTGTTGATCTCATCTTCGGGTGCAACCATTCCGATGACCTTCTTGCCAGTTATACGTTCGAGGTCGTCCGTTGTCTGGATATTAAGCGGGTCGGAAAGTGCCACCCAGAGTGTGTTCTCATCATATTTTATGGGAAAAATGTGGTATTTCATGATAGTGCGTTTTTCTAATTGTGACAGGAGTTCCGGTGTAACGATGACCTCATCGAGGTCTATTTTCTCCATGCCCATTTCGCGGGCGAGGGCATCGAGGATGTCATCCTCGCGGACAAGTCCCTGGGAGATAAGTGTCTTTTTAAGGGCGGCGGCACTTTCCTTATTGTCGTGGAGGATATTCCGAATCATCTCCTCATTAATCAGTCCAGCCTCTTCAAGGATGACCCCGAGTTGCGGTGTTGCCTTGCCGAATTTTTTACCCATTTCCTTGCGATCTAAATATCGGCGGTCTTCCTCGGTTGGCTTTTGAACGAATTTCTTACCCGCTTCTTCCTTTTGTATTTCTTTATCACCCATGGCTTTCACCTGTTCTTTATTAAAATCACCGTGACTGCGTAAAAGATAATTCAAACTTTTGCAAATTATTAAAAGATATTTATTCTCAAAGTGGGAATCCTTGTCAACTCAAAATTGCCTTATTTCCCCTGATTTTTTTCCTCCGATATTTTTCTATTTTCTGCCCGTCAAGGGTCTTGTACAGGGACTTCTTTTACCGTCTATTATACCTTGCACTCCTCCTCAAGTTTTTCAATCTGGCGCAATGAGAGATTTTCCTTCCATAAAAAGAAGATGCCAAGAAGGATAATGGGTAAAGTCTGCATGGTGTGGATCATCAGGGAAAACCCGAGGGCTTTCTCGTAACCGCCCTTCGGGCTAATAAAACCCAGTGTGATAAGGGCGAAAATGGTTCCACATTCATAAAGACCCCAGTAACCCGGGGCGGCTGGCAGTAGAATGGCAAAGCAGATAATTATCATCACAGCCATTCCGTGGAAGAAATTCAGGGGCAGTCCGGGAAATCCCCATGACATGACTTGCAAACTAAAGCCAACAAGCGCCCAGATGATAAGTGAATACAGGGCGATGAGAGCGACATATTTAACGTTCCTGAGGGAGTGAAATCCCTCGGAAAAATGCCTCAATAGTTCAATGAGTTTGTTTTTGAATGACTCCCTGAACAAGGGAAGCCGTCCTATAATTCTTTCATAGATGCGGCGTGTGGGATTCATGAGCAGACTGAGTGAAAATAAAAGAAGTATGGCTACCATGACACTGAAATCTCTGCCGGCTTTTTCCAGCATGTTTCCTGAGATTGTGTATTTCAATTTACCCATCTCTAACGGGACGGATATTTCTGGATTAATCTTCACAAACAATAGGACAAATAAGAATGAGAAAAGGAGTGTCATGCTATCGACAATGCGTTCCACGAAGACGGTGGCGAGGAGTGTGGAATAAGGAATTTTTTCCTTTCTCGCCAGTACAAAGGGACGGGCAAACTCACCTGCACGTAAGGGAAGAAGACTGTTCAAGGCAAATCCAATAACGAGTGGGGGGAAAAGTCTGACTGAACTGAAGTTGTATCTTGACTTCAGAATCCAATGCCAGCGGACGGAACGTATATACATGCTCAGCAGTGTAATCGAAATAAAGGGGATAGTCCACCAGTAATTAATTGTTCGGAAGACCTGTGCAAGCCGTCTGAATTCCACATTCCGAAAGGCAAGATAGAGGAAAAATATGCTCACGGTGCATCCGATAATGAACCTGATTGTCTTTTTATGAGATTCCATGGCAAAAGTATCTTGAAATTTTTGCTCTCAATAAATATTGCAAAGTCAAGTTCCTTTTAAACAGGCATGGCGTCAATAAAAAAGGAGATGGTTTTTTTGTGAGATATGTTTCTAAAAGAGATTCATCTCCAGCTGGAAGCAGGAGAGGTGTAAAATTAAAAGAGAATGTCCCGGAAGGATGCCTGATTACTGGTGTGGAAAAGGGTGGTGTGGGTGAGACGGCAGGTTTGTGCGTGGGAGACTTCCTTTTATCACTGAATGGGAATCCAATAAGAGATAAGCTGGATTTTCTTTTTTATGCGACTGACTGCCTTAGGTGTATAAAATTCCTCCACGCTGGAAAAAGTCGGGCAGTCCGTTTGCGCCAGCCAATGGAAGTCCGGCTGGGTTTGGGTATCACACTGGATGATATGCGTACACGCGCCTGCGGAAATCGATGCATCTTTTGCTTTGTTGACCAGCTCCCTCCTCACTTGCGCCATTCTCTTTATTTCAAGGATGAGGATTTCCGATTTTCCTTTCTATATGGGAATTACATAACTGCCACAAATCTCTCCGAGGCAGATATCCGACGCATTGTAACCCAGAGGATTTTTCCCCTTTATATATCCGTTCATGCCACGAATCCTAAGGTGCGGAGGGGGCTTCTTGGCAATCCTGATGCCCCTGACATCATCCCGATCCTGAAGCGACTTGCTGAGGGCGGTGTCCGATTCCATACCCAGATTGTCCTCATGCCCGGTCTCAATGACGGCGCCATTCTTGAAGAAACCCTGAATGCCCTCGACTCGCTTTATCCATCGCTACTTTCTATTGCCATAGTACCGGTCGGGCTGACAATTCACAGACGTGGTCTGCCACGATTGTGCCCCGTTACATCCAATTATGCAAAAAAATTAATACCTTATATCAACAAAAGGCGGTGCATCCTTCGCAAGAGACATGGTGAGAACTTTCTCTTTTTGAGTGATGAATTTTATCTCTTAGCAGGAAGGAAACCGCCAGCATACGGAGAGTTTGACGAGATTCCGCAACTGGAAAATGGTGTTGGAATGGTGGCGGAATTTTACAGGCGGTTTAATGCGGCTGTCAGATGGCTCCCACGGCGGATAAACCCGTCACGCCGCATTGCTATCATTACTGCGCGGCTGGGGGCGCTGGCGCTCAATAGACTGTGTAACCGCTTGAATAAGGTGAAGGGTCTGCATGTCAGAAAAGTTGTGGTAAAAAATAACCTCTTCGGCAGGCAGGTCACGGTTTCTGGTCTCTTGGCAGGTCGCGACATTGCAAGCGCCATCCGTGCCCATCCTAATTATGAATTGTATCTCCTCCCGTCTAATTGTCTGAATACAGATGGTTTTTTTCTGGATGATATGACGCCCGCGCAGGTGGAAAAAGAAACAGGGGCACACATTATTATTGTGCCCCCCAGTTCTGTGGAAATTATAAAATGTCTGCTCAGATATACGTCAGCCAGTTGAACTTGTCCTCCGCTTCTGCATTAACAATGCGGAAAAAATAATCCTGGATTGCCTTTGTGATTGGACCGCGTTTGCCATCGCCAACGAGAATCTTATCCACCATAGTAATAGGAGTAATCTCCGCCGCCGTGCCGCTGAAAAAGAGTTCATCGGCGATGTATAGCGCCTCCCTCGGGATAATGTGTTTTTCAAGACGCAGTCCCATGTCGCGCGTAATCTGAAATACGGCGTGGCGTGTGATGCCGGGGAGTATTGGAACGTTGGTGGGTGGGGTATAGATAACGCCGTTGCGCACCATGAAGATATTCTCTCCCGAACCCTCGGCTACGTAACCGAATGAATCCAAGGCGATCCCCTCATCATAGCCGTTTATGACTGCCTCAAGTTTGATAAGCTGGGAGTTCATATAGTTGCCACATGCCTTTGCAAGTGAAGGGAAGGTATCCGGCGCGGGGCGATGCCATGAGGAGACGCACACGGAAACACCCTTTTCGAGCGCATCCTTGCCGAGATATTTACCCCAATACCAGACTGCAATGAGGGATTGCACGGGGCACTTCGAGGGATTGACGCCCAGTTCACCATAACCGCGGAAGATGAGTGGACGAATGTAACACTCCTCAAGTTTATTTTCACGGACGGTATCAATGCAGAACTGGCAGAATTGTTCCTGCGTATAGTTGGGCAGCATGTGATAAATCTTGGCTGATTCAAACAGGCGACGGATATGCTCTTTGAGGCGCATAATCGCCGAGCCTTTTTTGTTTTTATAACAGCGAATTCCTTCAAAAACGCCAGAGCCATAATGCACCACATGCGAGAGGGCGTGAATCTTGCAGTCCTCCCAGTTAACGAACTTGCCGTCAAACCAGATTTTTCCTTTTCCAAATGTCATGTTCGCCTCCCACGCAGGATTAAAGAACTTTTACTTAAGGATGGCTCAGATGTGCAAGGGATTTTTTATCGCAAGAGGTAGCGCAGGCGACGGATACCCTCGCGCAAGTAATTTCTCAGGATGCGGGGTTTGCCGGCAACACGTGAAAGTGTCCGGAGGATGTATCGAGGACGCAGATAGAGTGAGAGCAGTGCCTTTTTGCGCCATCGTGTGAGTTCATCGCTGGAGAGATTGTAAGAACGCATTGCCGCAAAGGCGTAACTCCCATCGGCGAGCGATGACCTCTCAAGCAGTCCATCCCGCAGGGCAATCTCATAAAGTTCCGTGCCCGGCAGTGGATAAGCGATATTGAAGTCAAAGAATTCCGTGTCAAGTTCCTGCGCAAAACGAAGGGTGGCTTCCAGAGTCTCCCTTGTTTCCCAAGGAAGTCCAATGACATAAAAGGCATGGGTGAAAAGTCCGGCAATTTTTGCAATGCGGACTGCCCTGCGGGCATCGTCAAGGGTTGCCTTTTTCTTCATCCTGTCAAGCATATCCTGAACGCCGGATTCAACACCGAATGCCACGACCCAGCATCCCGCCTCCTTCAGAGCCACTGCCCGCTCCTCATCAAAGGTGTCCACTCGGCTGTTGCAACCCCAGTGAATGTCCAGTTGGTTTGCTTTAATCAGCCCGCACAGTTCGATGAGCCATGATTTATTCATAGTGAATGTGTCGCCATTGAAAAGGAATTCGCGGATTTTATGGCGTTCAACACACTCCTTTACCTCTTCGATGATGTTCGTTGGTGAACGGAGATAAAGTTTGAAGCCGGATAGACGACCTGCAGGGCAGAAGATACATTGAGCCGTACAGCCCCGGTTTGCCTGTATGACCGTGAGCAGATTGCCCGTTTCGGGGCTTCTGTATAAGGAATTATCAAGGAGGTCGCGGGCGGGGAAGGGGAGGGTATCTGGATTTTCCAGTGCGGGGCGTTCTTCAGTCCGGAAAAATTCATCAGGGGCGTCAGATTTGCGGAAGAGTATTCCCCGGATATTTTCGAGTGGAACTTCCTTCAGGATTTCAAGGAGCGTCATTTCTGGTTCGCCGGTGAGTATGATATCAAGGGCGGGGTGTGTTTTCAGCGCCTCTTCGCCGAAATGTGCAAGATATTCCCCCTTGGCGAGCACTATACAGTTTGGATGAATTTTTTTTGCGAACTCAGCGGCGCGGAGGTCATCATTGACAGTTGCCGAGGTGGTGCTGATTACAAGGACATCCGGTGGAAAAGCACTGAGGATGTGTTCAAAGTTTTCCCAGGAACGGCGCATGGCAGGAAAATCCACGATGCGAGGCGTGGTGCCGGCGAGTCGCGCCATGGCGGCAAGCATGGCAAGGTCGATAGGGGGAAATATGATTCGGACAGTCTGGTCCTCCACACGTGATTGACATCTATCATCGCGGCGATATAAACCAGACGGCGGATTGATTAGGAGAACTTTTTTCATCTTCAGATAAGAATAATTGTTTAATAATTATATATTCCGTATAGAAGTATTCATCGTCAAGATGTTAAACGGTTGTTTATTCAATTGACAGTAAAGCAAAAAGTATATTTAGAGTTATTTACATATAAAGTGGTTCATTTTTTCAAGGATTGATTCTATGAAAACTGTTAAAATATTTGTGTTTTTGCTGATTTGCTGTTCTATTTCCTCAAGCCTATTTGCCACGCGGTATTATGTCAAAACTGATGGGGATGACAACACTTCAGGGACATCATGGAGCATGGCATTCAAGACCATTGATAAAGCCCTTTCGTGTTGTGGTTAGCGGTGGCGGTATTTGGAATTCCGGTCTGGTGACTAATTGTTTTATATATAATAATTCATGCCAGGCTGTTGCAGGTAGTGTGTTTTTTCCAGCATCAGCCACGGCACTTGGAGGCGGAATATATAATTCAAGTGGAACTGTGATTAATTCGGTGATTTATGGTAATAGCGCGAGCGCCGGTGTAATGGGTAGCAGTTTTGCTTGCGGCGGCGGTATCTATAATCATGGCGGCAAGATTATCAATTGCACCATTTATGGCAATACGATGAGCGCATTGAATGCGTTGAATGGGGGAGGAGTTTACAATGAGCAGGGCAAGGGCGGCCACATAACTAATTGCATAGCATGGGGCAACAGTCCCGATAATATTTATGGTGAGAATAGTAATTATTGTTATTGTGACAATCCATTGTTTGTCAATACGGCTGGGGATATTTCAACATGGGATTTCCGCCTGAAACCGGAATCACTGTGCATTGACACAGGGACGTCAGTTGGGGCGCCGGAAGTTGACATCCCTGGCATTTCCAGGCCTCAGGGATTTGGTTTCGATATTGGCGCTTATGAATTGCAGGGTCCCTCCGTTAATCTGATCGCCGGTTGTATCCTTGGCAAAGGCGACTTGAAACCCGAAGAAAAAAGCATTGCTGATGTCAATCAGGACGGGGTAATAGATGTTGCTGATATTGTAAAACTTATTTCGAATAAATAAAATCATATCTTTTTGGTATTTTGCAACTCTGCGTTGAAATAATATTTCATAATAATTATTGCCGAACCAAATCCTTGTTCATGCGTCTATTATTGTGAAAGCGGAAATACCCGGAAGCGAGAGTAAAAAGATGGGCGTCTCATCCAGTCCGTCTAAGGGCAATGATGAAACCCGGTTGAATCAGCTCTTCCAGCAGTCAGTTCGGGGAGACTCTCAGGCATTCTGGAGGTTAATCGAGCCATATAGCGGACTGATTTATTCCGTTGCCCTTGGCATCATGAAAGACCCCGAACGCGCGAGCGATATACTTCATGAATCCTATGTGAAAACCTACAGGACGCTGAATAATCTCCGCGACCCACTCCGGCTTGCCTCATGGCTGCATTCTATGGTGACTCACTTATGTTACGATGCCCTTAGACGAGATGCGCGTGAGGCGCATGGAATGGTTGAGGTCATGAGCCACACCCCGAAGGTGGTTCCAATAGACAAGGTGCTTATAAAAGAGGAGGAGCTCAGGTGCCTTGAGGGCGCCCTCTCTACACTTCCCGAACCCTTCCGTGTGATTTTGAGTATGAAGTATATGAATCGATATTCATGTCAGGAGATTGCCACGGCACTTGGTCTTGCCGTTGGTACGGTCAAATCACGACTTTATGAGGCGAGAAAACTCCTGACACGGCGCATGGCGGAGTTTGAAAATTCCAGCCTTGCAAATATGAGAGGAGGTTTGAAGTCATGACTTGCCTCTTTAATGAATATAAGTTGCTTGCTTACATTGAGGGTGACCTCTCGGAAAAGGAGAGGGATGAGGTTTTGAGGCACATTGCCGGTTGTTCCGAGTGCGCCGAACTTATAAAGCGATATGAAAGACAGAATGTCTTGCTTGGACAATATTATCAGTCCCTTCTTGAGGCGGCACTGAATGAACCCAAGCCCGTGCTCACTCCTCCGGCAAAGGAAAAATTCATCATCCGCTCTTCCATTCCCATGTATGCCGTGGCAGTCATCCTCATTTTCCTGACCATCACGGGCGTTTCCGTCCTTGTCAACCATTTGCTTAAATCGGCGCGAAAAGGGCTTGAGGTTGGAACCGTTCTGGTGGTTGAGGGACAGGCTCAGTATTTCAAGGGGGATAAACTCCAGTTTATTAAAACCGGCATGCCGGTTCTGTCCGGGATGCGGTTCAAGACGACGCGTGATTCCTACCTCTCGCTGGGACTGAATGGGACAAAATCATCGGGCAAGACTAATATTGTGGAGGTCAGGGGCGGTTCATTTGCCGCATTCCACGATTACAAAGACCGCACTGAACTTGCTTTGGAGAGGGGCGAGGTCTGGGTTCACCTTAATAGTAAACCACCGAAACGTTTTGCAGTCCGGACGAATCACGGACTCATTCAGGAGCGTGGAACTATCTTTAACGTTACGCAGGGTGTGGCGGGTGTTTCCGTGGGCGTTGTCGTTGGGGAGGTTGATGTTGAAAGTGGTGGCGTCACAAAGCAGGTCAATCCGGGGGAGATGTTTTTCACCTTCACGGATATGAGCGGGGACAATATACGCAGGCATGTGGCATGGAGCCATTACCGGCGGAGGCTTTTGGCGTTATTGGGTCCTGAGAAAAAATCCGACCACGAGGCGCAGGTGATAAAGCCCTTGCGCGTTAGCAATATGCCTGTACCCCCGGAAATGCCCCCTTTCCCCACTGAGGAGGACTTTGGCACACTCGCACCATCCCAGCTCATGCCGCCTGACACCATCTTTTTTATCGAGGCGTATAGTTTGCCATACATTATCAAGGAATGGGAGACGAGCGATTACAGCCGCCTCCTGAACGACCCGGAGATTGTCAAATGGTGGGATAGTGAGGGGATGAAGGGTGTGCGGGTGAATACTCTCAAAGGTTATGGGCTGGCTGAATGGGCGGCGCTGGCGAAGGCAATCAGTGGTTCTGCCAGCTGCGGTTTTTCCCCCACACAGGGTCTAATTATTGTGGCGGATTGCCGTCGGGAGGCAAAGACGGTGGAGGCGATTGTGAATGAACGGATTCGTCCCATTCTCAAATCCATAAAAGAGTCTCTGGGGAATTACAGGGCTGATGTTGCACGGGTGGAGGTGAAACGCGGATATCTCGTAATTGGCTGGTGGGAAAATGGATTAAAGAATACGCTTCAGGCAATCTCTGAGGATAAACCGACCAGTTTTACCGAGGGACGCTTTTACAACAATATTCGCACCAATCTTCCCAATAGCCGCCTGACCATCGCCTTTGATTTTCATTCACTTCTGCAGTTGCCTGCATTAAGGGATAAGAATTTAAATATTTGCCTGACCCGCGCAGGTCTGGATAATCTTGACTATCTCATCGTCAGTCCTGACTTTGCGGGGCGTGGTTTGAACCAGGCAATGCGCATTGCCTTCGATGGTCCACGGCATGGGGTGATGGGCTGGCTGGATGAGCCCGGTTTTATGGGTTCCTTCCGATATTATGGTCCAGATGCATATATCATCTCAGCCGCACGTCTTAAAAGCCCTCAGGATATGTTTCGGGAGGTGATGGGGTGGGTATTCGAGGATTTGGGGAAATCTGCCGAACCAGTTTCCAAAAAGACTGATAAGGGATTCGCCATTTTGCACGACCTTGCCGACTGCATGGGGCATGAGTTTGCCATTGGCATCCAGAACCCGCTCATGCCTGTCCCTAATATACAGATGGCTATTGAAATCACTGACCCCATGAAATTCCATGATTTAATGATTGAATATATTGACTTTATCAACAAGATTAATCCCGGTCTCGATATTGAGATGGAGGGGAAGGAATATCGTAACAAGCTGATTGTCAGTCTCTCATGCAGTAAGATGCCCTTCGATATCTCATACGTGGTGCTTGACGATTACCTTGTCATTGGTCCCGGTGAGCCATTCCTTCGCCATACGGTTGATGTCTTCCTTGAGGGGCATTCCATTGCCGATGAGCGTGCCTTCCAGAATCTTTTACCCTCTGCCGGACAGACAAATTTCTCTCTCCTCATCTTTCAGAATGTCTCCAATATGTTCTCAGGGGTAATGAAGCAGTTCACAGGCGGTCTTTCTGCACAAGAGCGAAATCAGCTCCCAGCTTTTGACCTCCTGAACAAATTCCAGACAGCAGGCATCAGCTATGCCTTCTGCAGTGACCAGTATGTGGATTTCTATATCAATGGCTCTACCGGCGTGGATTTCAGCATGGGTGGTGCACTGCCGCTTGTTGCATATTTGATGATGCCTCGTGTTCACTATCATGACGTTGAACACCAGATGATTGCCACAAGGGAGAGTCTGCGCATTGCTGGTCTCGCCCTTGAGACTTATCATACGGACAACGGTCGATATCCGGCATCACTTGAAGAGCTGACTTCGCCAAATAAGTATACAGGCACAGTTCCTATAGACCCCTTCTCAGATAAGGGAGAGACATTGAGATATATTGTCAACTCTGATGGGAGTGAGTGTGTCATCTATAGTGTTGGACCGGATGGAGTTGACACACAGGGTGTGGATGTATATGACCCTTCAAACGGTCTGATTAGTGAAGGCGACATCGTGATTAAAAAGGGCAAGGGTCAGGAGAATGCACAATAATTCCTTGAACATTCGTTCTGAAGAGTATTATAAAATAATTCATGTTCCTTGAATTGAAAAATCTAACGGTGCGCTTTGGAAGTCATGTCATCTTGGACAGACTTGACTGTTGCATGAGTGGAGGTGCCCTTGGACTTTTGGGTCCGAACGGTGCCGGCAAGAGTACCCTTCTGCGCACCCTGCTCGGTTTTATCAAACCGGTTTCAGGTACCGCCAGCATTTCCGGACTGGACATTATCAGGGATTCCCGCGCCATACGCTCCATTATCGGTTATATGCCGGAGCATGAGAGCTACATTCACGAGCTATCAGCGGTCCGTCTTTTACGCTTCATGGGCGAGCTCTGCGGTCTTTCCACAAGGGATGCCATGGAGCGTGCGCATGAGGTCTTATTTTATGTCGGTCTTGGCGAGGAGCGCTATCGCAATGTGGAGACCTTCTCACTCGGGATGCAGCAGAAGGTCAAGCTTGCTCAGGCGCTCGTGCATGGACCCAAACTGCTGATTCTTGACGAGCCGACCAATGCCCTTGACCCGGATGGAAGGCGCGAGATGATTTCCCTTATCCGCGATATAATCAAAAACAGAGGCTCTCACGTCATCCTTTGCTCCCACATCCTGAAGGACGTTGAGGAGTGCTGTGAGGATGTCCTTGTGCTGAATAATGGAAGATGTATCATGGCGGGAAATATTGACAAATTGCGTCATGTGGATGAGAGGGTCTGTCACCTGAGAATCAAGGGAAACGTTGACAGATTCATGTCGGAGCTTTCTGAGAGGGGCTGTGTCTGTTCAATGGGTGAGAAGGAGAGCATTCGTGTTGTTCTTCCCTCGAAGGAAAGGACCGAACTGCTTTTCGAGCTGGCGCAGAAAAATGATGTGCAGTTGCGTCATTTTTATTTCAAGCGCGATTCCCTTGAAGACCTCTTTCTTAATGCCCTTGAGGAAAGTGAAAAAAGCGGGTCTTCGTGATATTCCATCGTCTGAGAGACTTAACAGGCGGATATTATGCCGGTTTATGAGACAGGATACAAAACGCGCGACTGGGTGGCAAAGGGGATTTTTTACCGTCTGATGGCGTTTTCGCGTTACACTTATCTTCAATTGAAGGGCAATCGACGTATCCACACCCTTTTTGTGATGTCATGGCTGACTTTTATTGTAGCCCTTGCATTAATTTATGCCTGCGTGAACACAAAACTCATTGAGAGGTTCGGGATTCCAGTCCGCATACTTCCCAGCTTGAACGCCCGTTTCTTCATGGTTTATCTTATCGCGCAGATTCCCTTTGTATTCTTTTTCACACTTGCTGTCGGTCCACCGCTCATCGCCAATGACATCCACCACAAGGCACTGCCGATGATACTCTCCAAACCGATAAGCAGGTGGGAATATCTCCTGGGGAAGTTCCTTGTGCTTTTTCTGCTCCTTTCCAGTATCACCTGGTTTCCGGGAACCATTCTATTTATCACCGGCACACTTACACTTCCAGGTAGCAGTAATTGGATTATGTATTTCTGGAGCGAATCAATTTATGTTTTGCCGGCATTGATAATTTTCTCCCTCGTCGTCATCATGACCATGAATCTTGTTGCGCTTCTCTTTTCATCACTCACGGAGAATTATCGGCTTGCCGGAGTGGAGCTTGTGATGTTTATAATTGGAGCCTCATTTGTGTCGAAGATTGCGGCGGCAGTATTTCGTTCAAGGCGCTGGAATGTCCTTTCGCCCATTAGTAATATAATAAGCATTGCGGAATCACTTTTCAAGGTGAGAAACACAACGTCCATACCGCCTGCGCTTGCGTGGTTTTGTCTTATTCTTTTGTGGGCAGGGTGTATCCTTGTGCTCTCAACGAGGGTTAAGGCATTCCATATCTATAAAGAGTAAATTATAATGCATAATTCCAGACCCGTGATTGAGTTGAATAATTTGTCCCGCTGGTATGGCGAGGTGCTTGGGGTGAACCGGGTAACTGCCACGATTTATCCTGGAATCACCGGACTTCTCGGACCGAACGGTGCTGGGAAAACCACCCTTATGAATCTCATCTGCGGGCTGTTGCGACCCAGTCAGGGGAGCGTCCGAATCTTTGGTGAACCTATCTGGAATAATCCGAAAATTTTGAGCCGTATTGCTTATTGCACACAGTATGATAGCTTTTACGAGCGCATGACGGGCTTTGAATTTCTTTATTTTCTCCTTTCCGTGCGCGGTTATGGAAGGGAAGCCGCAAAATTGCTTGCCGTGCAGGCGCTGGAAAGGTTGAAACTCCATGATGTCATGAATAAGCGTCTTGGCGGTTTTTCCAAAGGGATGCGACAACGCGTGAAGGTCGCACTTGCCCTCGCAGGTAATCCGGAAATCCTTATTCTGGATGAACCGCTGAACAGTTTAGACGTGGTAGGGCGACATGAAATGATGGAGCTTATCAAATCTTACGGGAGCGAGGGACGCAATGTCCTCATCTCAAGCCATATTCTGCACGAGATTGAGTCAATGACGGATAACATCCTGATGCTTTCGCACGGTTATCTTCTTGCGGAGGGTGATGTTCGGGAGGTGCGCGGACTCCTGAAACAGCACCCGCATAAGATTTATATCCGTTGTGATGCACCGCGTCGTTTTGCCTCGCTCCTTTTTGAGATGAACGGGGCGCATAGTATCCAGATTGACCCTGACGGTGAGGGATTGCTCGCCCAGACGTTCGACTTGGATTCTTTTTACCATCGCCTGAATGATATCGTGCTGAATAATCACATACATGTGAGCCTTGTTACCGTATCGGATGAAAGCATTCGCGCCGTTTTTGAATATCTCACGGAGAGTGCGCATGTCTGAACCTTCTCAGAGGTGGAAGGATACATCGGGCGGAAAAAATCACCAGTCCACCAGTCTTTCGCCTTCCGAATTGAGAGATTTCTCCCCGCGTCGCAGGGGATTCCGACAGGCTTTGACCATCATCAATTTAAGCATCCGGCGATACCTCTTTACGCGATATATGTGGGTGCTTATCATTCTTGGTTTGACGCCATGTCTCTTCTCAGGCATGATTGCCATTGGCAAGATAATCCAGGAAGGATATGGAAGACAGCCGCAAATTTCCGAGATGAATCAGTTTTTACAGATGGCATTCCGTCTGTTCTATATCCATTTCATCATCTTCTTTGTGGCGATTATTTTCGGGTTCACACTCCTTCGGAAGGAAGTGGATGACCGTACGCTTCATTACCTCTTCCTTCAACCTGTCGACAAGACCCTTGTCATTCTTTCAAAATATCTGGCGTTTGTCATAGTGACCTGGGTTTTTCTCTGCGCCACATTTCTCCTCATGTATACTATTATGTTCATCCCGTATGGCATTGGTGTGATGGCGAATGATTTATTTGAGAGCGGCAGGGCGACATCTCTTGTGGAGGAATGTTTTGTCATGCTTGTGGCGCTTGTGCTTTACGGTGCCATCTTCATGGTGATGGGGACGATTTTTAAATCCGCATGGTTCGGGGCGATTTTTTACATATGGGAGACGGCTCTGCCCTATCTGCCATCCACGTTTAAATATTTCACCGTTTCACAGTATCTGCAGGCAATGACGCCTGAGCGGGGTGCAATTTCACCGCAACTGTTTGAGCTTTATGGAGAAATGCCAACGCCACTGCATTGTGTCATAGCCATTGTTCTCATCCTCGCCATCTTTATAGGTCTAACCGTTTTTATTATCCGTCGTTACGAATGCCATTATTCCGAAACATAAGCAAAGCCCAACGGAAAATTTTTATTTTTATGTCAACTTTTTCTTGACACATACGTCATAGATACCAGATTTTCTATAAAAATAGAATAAATACTATTGATATAGAAAGGGGAATAAACAATGGGGCGCAGACCCAAAGAGTTGAAGGGCGGGCTGGAAGAACTTACACCTCTTGAATTCACCCTTATGCAGGTTGTCTGGGTTCGGGGCAGTGCCACGGCGGCGGAAATCGCTCATGCCTTGCGAAAATCCAGACCCCTGGCGGATACCACAATCCATACGATTCTTGCCAAACTCCGGAAAAAAGGTTACATTGAACCCGTTCCCACCATTGAACGGGCAGTTCGTTTTGCACCGAGGGTTCCGAGGGAAAATGTGGCAAAACGTTCACTGAGGCGCATCATCGGTGACTTTTTCGAAGGCTCCACGCGCCGTCTGATGGCGCATCTCATCGGTGAGGAAGCGGATGAGCATGAACTTGATGAAATTCGGAAACTCCTTAAATATTCAAAGAAAAAAGGTGGTGTAAAGAAATGAACTTGTCGTTATTTTTGAAAGGGGCTTTGGAACCGCTTTTGCGGAATCCCGTATCCGCACGGCTTATCATGGCGAGTATTGATTTTTTTCTGATAGCCGCATTTGTGGCGCTCTTTATAAAAGTCTTTCGCATCAGCGCACCGCGGTTCAAAGCCCTTTTGTGGCTTTTGGTTCTTGCAAAGCCGATATTATCGCTCTTGATTGGGGCACCCTTGCCTGTTGTTGGAGTTGAACACCCCGCCGTTGGGCTCGCTTCGCTTTCGCCCGACAATGGCAAATCGCTTGATGAACTTCTCGCGGAAACGTTGGATGAGGAAAGGATGAAGATGGCATCGCAGACCCCCATCGCTGTTTCCTCCAGCCGGAAGACTTCACCTGCTGAAAAAAAGCCAGCCGCATCCTTGAAAAAATCAACGGCTGTTTCGAACCATGCGCAGGTCACCGCGGATGTTTTTCTCATCGGCATTTGGTTTTGGGGAATTTTAATATTAATTATTCTGACAATACGCGACCATGTACGAATCCATGGCATCCTTTCACGTTCGCAACTTCCTGACAATCGACTGCAAATCCTGTTTAACAGATTGGCAAGGGAGATGGAAATCCGGCGCATTCCAGTCCTGCGTCTTACGGATGTTCTCGAATCGCCTGCCATTGTTGGCATTTTAAACCCTGTTATTCTCTTCCCGCGCTGGCTCGCTGAGGGCGCAAGTTCAGACCGAACAGAATGGGTTCTGCGCCATGAATTGATGCACTGGAAGATGAAAGACCCACCGGCTCTTTTTTTGCGGCGTATATCTGAAATCCTTTTCTATTTCCATCCGGCGGTGTGGTTTGCGGGGAAGCGCTGGGAGGAGGCGATGGAACTAGCATGTGACCGTGCCCTCCTGAAAAAAGAGACCGACGCACGCCATTATGCGGAACACTTATATCGTCTGCTTGAAAACCAGAGTTCGCGACGACGCTATTCCCTTGCCGCAGGCATCTTTGCCACGCGCACACAGATTGGCAACCGTATAGCCGCCCTGCTTGCCAATCCACTTCGCCATCCGGCTCGACTTGGCACCTTTTCCATGATTTGCCTGCTTAGTGTGGCATTGCTTGGTTTTTTGACAGGCTTTGGTGTTCATAAGGTCTCTCAGGCGCAAAATGAAGCTGGTCCGGCGGCATTGGATGCTCAGCATGATATTCCCAAACTTATTGAGAGGACTCGAGCTGATTTGCGTTCCTTAGAGGTAGCGGTAAATGCTTATCAGGTGGATTATAATCATGTTCCAATCAATATGAGGGGACTTACAACTCCAATAGCATATATCATCAATATTTTTCCAGACCCCTTTGCCCCCGGAGAACCAATCAAAATGTCCCTTTCAGGTGATTCAAAGGAAGTAGTCTATTACAGTATCGGCCCGGATGAAATCGACCAGAACGGTGCTCTGACTTATGACCCCACCAACGGCGTCAAAAGCGCTGGTGACATCCTCGTGAGAGTTACACAAGTTCAAAATCAGACGCAAACCAAGCCACCGTCCACCCCCGCCCCGCCCATGAATGACCCTTTTATGAATGAACTTCTCAAGATGAAGGAGAAGGAAGGACGTGACAATGCCCTTATTTATTACCAGAAGGCGACCCTTATTATGCCGAGACCACAAAGGAACCAGGATCAGTTAATTAGTGATGTGCTTAAGAATGGCTGGGGAACCGATAGTGTCTCCCTTAAACCGCTTTTAGATGCCTTTCAGCCTGCATTTGACGAGATTCGAAAGGGAGCGGCGCTTGATTATGCCAGAAATCCGGAAGTAAGCGGTCTCGCCGCACATCTTCCCAATTTTATCTCTATGCAGATAGCATCAAAGATGCTCTGTGTGGAAGGTCGGCTTTTTGAATCACAGGGAAAGTATAGGGAGGCGCTCCAGAATTACATCACCGCCTTGACCATGGGACGCGATTGCGGCGCGCCAAATGCCACTCTGATAGACGCCCTTATCTCCATCGCCATTGACAATATTGCCCTGCGTCAGATAAACCGCCTTGTCTCATCGGGCAATATAAATGATTACAAATTCCTTGTTGCATATTGCCTGCCCCGGTTGAAAGCCATTGATAGTTCAATGGTGACACCAGCCGATGCCTTCCTGATGGAGCAAAAGATGCAACTCTTGGTGCCGCGGCAATTACGTGAAAATCCAGAGAAATTCAAGCACTCTAATTCCGAAATGGCAAAGGCGCTCGAAAATCTTATTGTCCCCCAATTTGTGGATAATTGGGAGAAAGCCGTCAATCAGTTCTGGGATATTCAACTTGCTTATCTTGAAACACCTTATTGGAAGCGGAACGAGAACGTATTTAAGATGAAGATGGATGAATGGGAGGCATCACTCCTTCCGAGTCTCAGGGAATTCTTCAAGACGGTAATCGCAAATCCCAACATCCGGGAGTCAGATGTCCGAATACTTGCAACAAAATCCCGGCTGCTCCAGACCCAGATTGCAACCGCTTTAGAAAGCTTTCGCCTGATAAACCAACATTATCCCTTGCATCTTTCCGAGCTTCTGCCGCAGTATTTTACTGAATTGCCGGTGGACGTCTTCAATGGCAGGGAATATATCTATAAGCCATCCGCAGATGGCGTCTCTTATATCCTGTATGGTGTAGGTCCAGACCAGATGGACAATGGTGGCGCGCCTGTTTATGACCCCACGAATGGCACCATCAGCACTGGCGACCTGTTATTCAAATGATGTAAATATGATTTCCTGCATATATAATAAATTTGTGGCGTTCACATTGATTGAACTTCTGATTGTCGTGGCGATTATTGCGATTCTTGCGGTGATTGCAGTGCCGAATTTTTTAGAGGCGCAGACTCGCTCCAAAGTTTCGCGCGCCATGGCTGATTTGCGTATGGTCGCCAATGCACTTGAGCAATACTCTCTTGAACAACTTCACTATCCCACCATGCTGGAGCCCGGATTCACGGGCGGCATTGCGCCTCTTGCTGGAAGTAACCTGAAGTGGTGGTATGTACCCAATTCCCTCAGCACACCTGTCGCATATATCGCCACTGCTCACATCCTCTGCCCTTTCGGGGGCGACCAGGTGCGCCGCAATGATTTCCCTGATGACATCTGGCGACGTTACAGTTATGAAAATATTCCCGAGCTTGAAGAAAAATATCTTGAGGGATTTGCAATTCTTGAGGCGAAATATGCTCCTGATAAAAGGGCTTCTGAAACATGGGGCTCATGGCGCATCCTGTGCATAGGACCTGATATTGCCTGGAATCCCATGATTCCCTATGATCCAACGAATGGCACGGTCAGCACGGGAAATATCATGCGAACGCAGAGGGAGAGCATCGTCCGATGAGGGAGGTTTTTTTAAAAATGAGCATATTTTTTATGACGGGCATGAGTCTCGTCTCTTGCAGTCATGCTCCGGTGGCAAGCGGTTCTGATGTACTGCGTGGAAAGGTTATCTGTCTTGACCCGGGTCATGGCGGGACTGCGCAGTCAGACCGTTATCGCGTGGGTCGCGCCGGCGAAAGGGAGGAGTGGATTGATTTGCGTGTGGCGCTTCAGCTACGGCAGATGCTGGAGAAAAGGGGAGCGCGAGTTCTTATGACCCGCACTGAGGATGTGGATGTTCCATTGGAGGAGCGGGCGAGTCTTGCAGTGAGCCAGCATGCTGATGTCTTTATTTCCATCCATCATAATGCCACAGCAGACCCGGATGTGAATTTTCCTGTGGTGTATTTTCACGGCAACGCCTCGGAGAATCAGGCGGGCGTGGCGCTGGCGCGGAGCGTTGCGCATCATCTGAGCCGGAATCTCTTTGGTGGTAAAGGGATGGCTGTCGTCTGTTCCGACCTTGTCATCTTTCCCGGATGGGGTACCGCTGTCTTGCGTAATTCATATGGAATCCCCGGCGTTATTGGCGAGGCGTCCTTTTTCACAAATCCGTCTGAAGAGGCGCGGCTGAAACAGTCGGACTACAATCAGTTGGAGTCGCGAGCATATCTTATGGCGTTAGAGGACTTTTTTTCCAGTCCCATGTTAGCGATTCATGAGAAATATTCAATTGTGAAACTCCCGCCATTTACCGTTTTGCAGGAGGCGGAGCGGACACGTCCTGAGGCGCAGAGCTGGATGCGTGATTTCATTGAAGGTTCGGAGCTTGCCCGAAAAGATGATGTTGCTTCACAAAAAAGGGCTTATGACTTGTTGACCCGCTCAGCGAGTTCATTTCCTGACTCCTATGTTGCTGGGAATTGTCACCGTCTAAGGGCGGAAATCCTTTCAAAATGGGGTATGAATGAAGAGGCAATTGCTGAAAAGCGCCGTGCAGAGGAACATTATCCCATGCTTGATTGATGGAGATTATTCGTAGCGCAGGGCTTCAATAGGGTCAAGATGTGCCGCCTTCATGGAGGGATATAGTCCAAAACCAAGTCCTGTGATTGCCGCCACACTGAAAGAGACGATAATGGAGAGTATGGAGATGGGCGTCTTCCACTGGGCGTAAAGCGCAATTGCCTTTGCCATCCCGACGCCGGCAAATATTCCGATGAACCCGCCAAGAAGACTTAAGGTGAGCGATTCAATCAAGAATTGAAAAAGGATATGGCGCTGTGTTGCCCCGATTGCACGCCTGATGCCAATTTCACGCGTCCTTTGAGTAACCGTTGCCAGCATGATGTTCATGATGCCAATCCCACCGACTATTAATGAGATTCCGGCAATGGCGGTCAGGACAATGGTGAATATGCGCTGAGTTCGCTGGCTCTGGCGGAGGAGCTCCTCAGGAATCACAATCTCAAAATCCTCCACGTCGTTGTGGCGACGGAGAAGAATACGTTTGACCACGTGTGCCAGCTCCTGCAGGTCGGCGCCTTCAGACACCTTGAGGGAAATCTCATCCAGTTGTTCGGCTCGCTCGTCCTGACCAAATCTCTTAAAAGCAGTGCTGATGGGTATGTAAATATTCTGGTTGAGGTTGCCCAGTTTTAATGACCCGACACCACCATCGGAACTCTTTTTTTCCATGACGCCTATAACGGTGAAGAGTTGCCCTTCAAGTCTGATTTGTTTATTGAGCGGCTCTTCAAGGGGGAAAAGGCGGTTTTTGATTTCCTGTCCGATGGCGCAAACCTGCTTGGTTTCATTCACATCGAGGTTGCTGATGAAACGTCCCTCCTGGATGGCATGTCCCACGACATCCGGATAGCCGGGCGAGACGCCCACAACGGTGCAGGGGGGTATTTCGTTTTTGTAAAGGAGGCGCGCGCCAATGGTGCGTGAAACGGCTGTGTTTGTGACATCAGGAAGGATTTCCTTAAGGGATGCGGCATCAGCACGGGTAAGTCCATCAGGCGACTTGCGCAAGGCGCGGGTGCGTTCAATTCCTTTCAACTCCTGCTTGCGAATGCGTATGTTATTTGTGCCAAGGAGGCGAATCTGACGGAGCGCCTCCTCCTTTGCCCCTTCGGCGATGGCGACCATTGCAACAACCGCCGCCACCCCGAATATGACACCCAGCATGGTGAGAAGGGAGCGCAACTTGTGCGACCAGATTTCCTTCATGCCAATCTTGAGATTTGCAGTGACAAACATCGTTTCAAAGTCTCAGCGGATTAGTTTTCAAGTCACAGGTTTACCCGGCTCAACGGGTCGGTCTACGATGACAAGGGAGAGACCCTTTTCACCATGAGCGGCAAGAAGCATACCGCTTGATTCAATCCCCCGAATTTTGCGCGGTTTCAGATTTGCCACAACTATGATGGTTTTGCCAATAACATCTTCCGGTTTGTAATCCTCTGCGATGCCGGCGACAATCTGCCGCTTCTCGGTTCCCATGTCAATTTCCATCCTGAGAAGTTTATCTGCATTCGGGACGCGCTCTGCGGAAATTATAAGAGCTGTCTTTAACTGCATTTTGACGAAATCCTCGTATTCAATGAATGGAAATTCCGGCATCGGGGAAGTGGATTTATTCTCCATAACGGTCTCCTTACGTTCCTCTTTGACGTGTAATGATGGCTCCTGGATGACACGTGGGAAGAGTGGTTTTCCAGACCGCACACGGCATCCAGTGGTAAATTCTGAATCCGACGTATTCGCATCCTGTTTTTTCACACCGAAGTCTGCAAGCGCCTCGGCACATTTTTCAGGCATGACCGGTAGAAGGAGTTTGGCGCATCCGCAGGCAACGCGGGCGGCTGTGTTCAAAATGGTGTGAAGACGTTCTAAATTCTTTTTTGCAACCTGTTCCCATGGTGCCTGGTCATTTATATATTTATTTGTGGCACGGCAGACGGTCATGATTCGCTCGATATAATCATTAAGTTTCAGGTTTTCCAGATATTCCGGCAAGTCGCTCTTTGCCTCTTCAAGGGCGTTGAGAAGTGCATGGTCAGAGTTGACTAAGTTCTCCCCAACCGGAATCACACTGTCGCAATATTTCTGAATCATAGTAGTGATGCGGCTGACGAGGTTGCCGAAGTCATTTGCAAGGTCGCTGTTGAAGCGGTGACGAACATTCTCCTCGCTGAAATCGGCGTCCAATCCGAACGCCATCTCGCGCAGGAGGAAATAGCGGAAGGCGTCCGCGCCATATTTCTCCGCAAGACTCAAGGGTTCAATAACATTGCCGAGAGATTTAGAGATTTTGTGTTTCTCAAGACTCCACCATCCGTGAACGTTGAGTCGCTGATAGGGAGGAATGCCTGCCCCATGAAGCATGCATGGCCAGTATATGGCATGGGGTTTCAGGATGTCCTTTGCAATGAAATGGTTTGCGACCTGCCAGAATTTTTTGAACAGCTCGCCGTCAGGATATGCTGGCGCGCTGATATAGTTAACAAGGGCATCGAACCAGACGTAGGTCACATAGTTGTCATCAAAGGGGAGAGGTATCCCCCAGGGGAGGCGCGAGTGTGGGCGGCTGATGCAAAGGTCCTTCAGAGGCTCATTCAGAAAGGAGAGCACCTCGTTGCGATAGCGTTCAGGTCTTATGAAACCGGGGTTTGCGTTTATGTAATTCACGAGCCAATTCTGATGAGCGCTCATTCTGAAGAAGTAATTTTCTTCCTCAATCCATTCAGGTTCGGTGAGGTGGTCGGGACATTTGCCATTGACAAGTTCTTTTTCCGTATAAAATCGCTCACAGCCGGTGCAATAAAAACCACCATAGCGCGCATGGTAAATCTCGCCCTTGTCATAGAGATTCTGGAGAATGATGCGGACGACCTTTTTATGGCGTTCCTCAGTTGTGCGGATGAAATCATCAGGAGAGATATGCAGTGTGGGCCAGAGGTCTCGAAAGATAGCGCTGATTTCATCGGCATATGCTTGTGGTTCACGACCAGCCGCCTTAGCGGCGCGCAAGATTTTATCCCCATGTTCATCCGTGCCCGTTAAAAAATATGTCTCATAGCCAAGAAGCTTGTAAAAGCGCCGGATGACATCGCATATAATTGTGGTGTATGCGTGTCCGATGTGTGGACGTGCATTGATATAATAAATTGGCGTTGTGAGGTAAATGCGTTTTTCCACGAAAAAATTCCTTTCTCAAAATTGTCCATCAAAAGACACAATGTTAGAAGTAAGCAATAGGCTAAAATCTATTCAAGGGATTTTTATAGAGAAAAGCGAATTAATTCCGTTACAAAAAATTAAATAAGCGTTGACCTTATCCTTGAATAATGATTATAAATATACTAAGTTTAATAACGAGATTGAATCACTTTGGGCATACAATTTTATATGGGGCTGAACTTCCAATGTGCCTATTGAAAATTTATGCAATAAAGAGGTGACTGACCCCAAATGCCCCCTATTTATGTGGTTGAAAAAAGTGATATTTATGATGCATTAGGACAACCATATTATTATATTGGAGCAGAAAATCCACCAAACGAATTTAAAAATAAGTGGGGACACTTTTTAGTGTATGCATTAGGCTTTGATAAAAAGCGAGATACGTATTTAACTAAATGGCAAGAATCAAATGGTTTTGGCAATTGGAATGGGGATTATATAGTATATAGTGATA
>Ga0172364_10000422_pt1 | contig 29835 bp, 24 predicted proteins | sample LakKivSesite10cm_FD_114545 | JGI IMG/M metagenome (GOLD analysis project Ga0172364, IMG submission 114545) | Sediment microbial communities from Lake Kivu, Rwanda - Sediment site 10cm | ecosystem: Environmental > Aquatic > Freshwater > Lake > Sediment | place: Rwanda: Western Province, Lake...
CTGACTGTGTCGCCCGAAAAACCGATGGGATAACGCTGATTGCCCCACCCGCCGCAGCGAGAAAATATGACAGGACGCCTGCGACCCCTTGATTTTACCGCCGCTTGAAAATAGACATGATTTGTCCAGAACTGGTAAGATAATTCCGCTCCAAGTTGTGCGGCATCGCCATCAATCCACCAGACATCCACACCCATCCGGTGGAAGGGAGCGATGAGCAAATCCTCCGCCGCTTTTTTCTGGCGCGGGTCGGCAAGATTAATCCAGATGCGGTCTTGCTCAGGAGCAACCCGGAGCCCGGCGCGTCGACAAAATGTTTCAAAATGAGAATCCGTTCTCAGGAGTTCCTGCGGATGGACATTCAGTGTCAGGAGAAGACCTTCCCTGTGGCACCAACTGATAAACTTCTCAGGGTCGGGGAAAAAGTCGGCATCCCAGTCCCAGTTGCACCAGCCATCCTTATGCCAGTCCATGTCAAGAACGAGGACGGAGAGCGAAAGCCCTTCCTCCTTGAAACGGTGGACAAGCGACTTGAATTCGTCCTCAGTATAAGCGTGCCAGCGAGACCACCAGAAGCCAAACATTTTGCGGGGCGGGAGCGGCGGACGACCAAAAAGATGCATCAGGTCGGAAAGACCGGAGGCGTAATCCTTCCCGTAAACAAAGAGATACCAGTCCACACGCCTGCCTGCGGGGCAAGGCGTTAAATTTCCGCTCGCATCAAGGAGCGGTGTCAGACTGTCATCGAACAGGAACCAACCTGCGCGGGAGAGAAGTCCATCCTTCAGACGCTGATGGCGGATTCCAGTTCCGCAGAAATCCAGCGCGCGGATATAACCCCCAAGGTTTGACGCAATGGCGCCCGGTCGCCAGACCCCATGCATCCCACCGCGTTGCCAGTGCACGACAAGTCCCGATGGATTATTAAAAGGCGAGCAGTCCCGCGCCAACTTTATAGAAAAGGTGTCATTATTGATTACAAAACCCTTTGCATCCTTCTTGCAGGTGAGCGGGGCAGATGCTTCCAGTCTTGAATTGACAACAGCGGTGGGTGCATCGTTGAAACGCCCATCCTCCGCCCATTCAATCCGCAAAAGCCCATTGCTGACAAGTAGAAATCGCCAGAGTCCACAAATTGATGGAGTCATAAAAATGAACCTTTCTCATTTTCGTGGAACTTTAATATGCCTTATCAGATTTCTGAATTTTAGGATGATGTGGATTTTATGAGGTGAAGACATGATTTACACAAATATAATTCAAATATATGTCAAGATTGGTGAACGGATTTTGCTCGCTCAAGACGTTGATATGAAGAATAGCGTTCGGGGTGCAGTCGCTCGGATTTTCGGAGTCGTTCACAGAGTTTATGTAAGTTGTATCCAGCCTCACGCGCCATCTCTTCGCCCGCCTTGCGAACTTCTTCCACTATAGGGTCATTCCAAATATCAGTTTTTACTTTAGTCTTCATCAAACAATTCCTCCGGCGTGCAGATCGTGGGTATTGAATATCCCTCACGTGTATTAATTTCCCGGACACGTCGTCTTATAAAACCATTGGCAATATGTTTACAATTCCATGATAAAAGATAGTCCATAGCATGCACCGAGGCAAGGGCAATATGAAGGGCATCGCGTAACGCCTTAGCAGGTATTGTTAATTCCCGCGCATATATGGCAGCCAGATGTTCTACATCCTTTATAATACTCAACCCCGGAAATTTTGCTAACACTGCAAGCCGTTCTTTTGCCGCTTCCACATTACCCCGTCTCGCCCCTTCTAAAACTATTTCTGAAATGAATACATCATAATTTGTAAGGCAATTCTTCCACCAACGGCGGGTTATCTCCTGATGCGCCAGTATTACAATATCCCGCGAAGGATGAGATTTCAAATAACTCACAATTGAAGTTTCCAAATATAATTTCGGCTTTTGATTCATTCTCTTGTATTAATGTTTATTCTATCTAAGCCGAGGAAATAATGGTTACTTTCACATGCAAGGTTCAAGTATTTTTTGCGCATAATTACGCCCAAACACAACAAGAAAATATTATAATTATACTTGTCGCAATTATACAACAATGTTGAACAGCTTCTTGGGGACATAGATTGCTTTGCGAAGGGGCTTGCCGCCTGTGAAATGACGAACGCGCTCATCTGCCAGCGCCTTTTCACGCACAAATGCCTCGTCTGCATCAACCGGAATCATGATGTGCGCACGCACCTTGCCATTCACCTGAACGACAATCTCCACCTCCTCTAATGCCGCCGCCTTTTCATCATACTCAGGCCAGTTCTGCTGTGTTATTGAGCCGGCGCAACCAATCTCCGCCCACAATTCCTCCATCAGATGCGGCCCCATTGGCGACAGGAGCAAGAGAAGCGTCTTCACAGCAATGAATGCGGTCTTCTTTGAAACCTCATCATCCGCAATTTCAAAATCGGCGATGGCATTCATAAATTCCATACACGCTGCGATTGCAGTATTAAAATGGAACCGCTGTGAGATGTCATTAGTCACGCGCCCGATGGTGACATGAGTCATGCGGTGTAGACTCTTTGCGGCGGCATTCTCTCCGGGGTCAAACAGCGCCGTCTCGCACAGACGGCTCCCCTCGCTCAATTTTTCTCCATTCGCCATAACATAGCGCCAGATGCGGTTCAAAAACCGTGAGGCACCCTCCACACCTTTGTCGCTCCAATCGAGCTCCTTTTCCGCAGGTGAGGCGAAGAGGATAAAGAGTCTGAGGGCATCCGCGCCGAGCTTTTCCACGAGTTCAGAGGGGTCAACAATGTTCCCCAGCGACTTGGACATCTTCACACTCCGCATCTCAACAGGACACCCATGCCTCGGGCATTTCCCGTCCACCGGCGCATCAATCGGAATCGCCGTGTTGCATTGTGGGCAATATGGCGCCTCCATGCAGACCATCCCCTGTGTGAACAGGTTCTTGAACGGCTCGCCGACGTTCAGATAACCGAGGTCACGCAGAACCTTTATGAAAAAGCGTGCATACAGTAGATGCATGATTGCATGCTCCACGCCGCCAATATACTGGTCAACTGGCATCCATTCAGCCACCTTCTGAGGCGAAAATGGCTGGGAGTCATTCTTCGCATCGCAGTATCGGAGAAAATACCACGATGAGTCGACAAAGGTGTCCATTGTATCGGTCTCGCGTTGTGCGGGAGCGCCGCATTTTGGACATGGCGCAGTAACAAAGGTTGGGGATGTATTGATGGGGTTGCCTCCCGTTGCAAAATTGACGTCCGTGGGAAGAAGAACCGGAAGATTTTCCTCCTTCTCGCCGACAATTCCACATCTCTCGCAGTAAAGGACGGGTATCGGCGTGCCCCAGTATCGCTGGCGTGAAATCAGCCAATCGCGAAGCTTGTACTGCACCGTTTTGAACCCCATCTTTTTCTCCTCGACATAATCCGCGATTTTCCTGATGCCCTCCGTTGACGGAATGCCGGTAAATTGACCGGAATTGACCTGTATGCCCGGTTCAACATAAGCCCCCTTCATGCCACTCCCATCATCCGGCATTCCTGCACTGAGCCATTCCTCAATTAATGCCTTCTGAGCCGGCGTGATGGCGTTTTCACTTTCAGGACGGATGACCACCCTGATTGGGATGCCATATTTTTTCGCAAATTCAAAGTCGCGCTGGTCATGAGCGGGGACTGCCATGATGCATCCCGTGCCATATTCCATAAGGACAAAGTTTGCGGAATAAAGTCTGATGCGCTCGCCCGTGAGAGGATTTATTGCCTCGCGACCGAGCCAGATGCCTTCCTTTTCGCGGTCTTCGGCGGTGCGGACGCCGTGGTCCTGAAGACCGATGCGATTCACAAAATCGCGCACAGCCGCCTCTTGTGGCGTTCCGCGGGAAATCTCCGGCGTGCGCGGATGCTCTGGCGCAAAGACCATGAAGGTCACGCCGTAAAGGGTATCTGGACGCGTTGTAAAAATGGGGATATATTTATCTTCGTCCGGACGCGGGTCTGCCAGTTCAAAATTGACAAGGCATCCCTCGCTACGACCTATCCAGTTTCTCTGCATGGTGCGGACATATTCAGGCCAGCCCTTCAGATTATCCAGCTCTGTGAGAAGTTCATCGGCATAGTGCGTTATCTTGAAAAACCACTGCGTGAGATGTCGGAGTTCAACCCTCGTTTCCGTGTGGCGCCAGCATTTGCCATCGATGACCTGCTCATTGGCGAGAACGGTGTTGCAATCGGGACACCAGTTCACCGCCGCCTTTTTCCGGTACGCCAGACCGCGCTCAAACATCTTCAAAAAGACAAACTGATTCCATTTATAGTAATCGGGATAGCACGTGGCAAGGAAGCGTTCCCAATCATAGGAATAGCCCATCCGCTTCAATACTGCAACCATGTCATCAATGCACTGCTGTGTGAATGCGGCGGGACTGATTGCCTCGCCCTTTTCTCGCGCTGACTTTATTGCGGCATTTTCCGCCGGAAGTCCAAAGGCGTCAAACCCCATCGGATAAAGAACCTTGTAGCCCCTCATGCGCATGTAGCGGGCAACGGCATCGCCGATGGAGTAATTGCGGACATGTCCCATGTGGATTCTTCCGCTGGAATAAGGAAACATCTCCAGCACGTAATATTTGGGTCGTGGGTCATCAGGAGCAACCTTGAAAAGCCCATCCTCTTCCCATTTCGCCTGCCATTTCCTTTCAATCTCCTCAAATGCATAGAAGCGATTATCTAACACAAATACTCTCCTTTTAAGATTATCATCATCCGCCTCTAACTAATGATGAATAATTATCATCTTGATGGTGTAATCGGATTAATCGTAAAAAAGATGTGCATCCAGGCGCAAAAGGGCGCAAGAAAAAAAGATCGATTTTCCGCGTGCTAATAAAATGCTGTCTATGAAAATCACAGGTCTGGAAATCAGGGAAGTTCTCTTCTCACTCAAATATCCATCCGCCGTTGCTTACGGCACGCAGTCTCAAATTGTAAATGTATTTTTGAAAATAGAAACCTCGGAGGGACTCATCGGGTGGGGATGCTCTGCGCCGGATGAATGTGTGACAGGTGAAACCGCCGGGTCAGTGAGCCGGTTCCTCAACGAGACTTTTCGCCCGTTAATACTCGCTCGAGACCCGCTTGAGCGGGAATCTCTCATAAAGGAAATCAGAGATGCGGGGGGAAGTCAAAATCCCGCCGCCACCGCCGCAGTCTCCATCGCCCTTCTTGACCTTTGGGGTAAAATAATGGAAATGCCGGTCTATTCTCTCCTTGGCGGGAGCGCCCGTGTCCACCCCACATCCTACACAATTTCTCTCCTGCCCATTCAATCCGCGCTGGAGCAAACACGCCAGGCGCTCGCACGCGGATTCCGCATTCTCAAGGTGAAACTGGGTGAAGGACCTGGACCCGATGCACGCCGCATCAAGGAAATTCGCCGCCTTGCCGGACCTCAAATCCTTTTTCGCCTCGATGCCAATCAGTCTTACAGCGCACCTGAAACGCTGGAATTTCTCAAAATGATAGACATGGAAAACATCCAGTTTTTAGAGCAACCCACACCAGCAAAGGAACTTGGGGCGTTGAAATATGTGACTGACCATTCGCCCATCCCCATCATGGCGGATGAATGCGCCCTTGACGCAAGTGACGTTAGTCGGATTGTCTCGGAAAAAATCGCCCATCTGGTGAATATAAAGCTCATGAAATGCGGCGGGCTGGATGAGGCGTTGCGAATTGATGCAATTTGCGCAAAGGGCGGTGTGGGAATCATGCTCGGCTGTATGGATGAATCCGCACTCTCTATCAGCGCCGCAATGCACCTCGCATGCGCCATGAAAAGTCTACGCTATATCGACCTCGATAGCCACTTTGACATAATAAACGACATTGCCTCAGGCGCGCCCATCTTTAAAAATGGAAATCTTGAGCTATCCTCACGCCCCGGATTTGGCGTTGACATCATCCTGACTTAAATTCTGACGCACCTCTATAAGAATTAAGGTTGCAACGTTCAAAACGCATAGATATAAATTTTCCATATTGTAGTTTGCAAAATATATTGCTGTTGAAGTCTTTTCGAAATTATCCTGCAACAGTTCGGGAGTGGAAATGAAGGAGGAAGATTACAATTTTCAGGGGGAAGTCAGGGAACACCTCCGGCTGGAAAATCTTGCGCGAAAGATTCTTGGCGTTGCAGAAGGTGCCAGTCCCGCTGAGATAAAAAAGGCTTACTGGCTACTCGCCATGAAGCACCACCCGGATAAAAACCCGGGCGACAGGGAGAGCGAGCGCCAATTTCAAAACATCCGCGCCGCATACGATTTTCTTACAAGGAATTCTGACGGGCGACACATGTCACAGGAGACTGAGTTCCCCTTACCCGATTCGGTCTCGGAGAAATATAACACGTCCAATTCATGGGGATATTTTCTCTGGTGGAGGGACAAATTTTTCAAGTAACAGGGAGTGAAACATGCCAATCTATGAATATAAATGCGGTGACTGTGGACACATCACCGAATTTCTGGAACATCTGAACAGCGATTCCCCGCACGCCTGCGAGAAATGTGGCGGGAATAAAATGTCGAAGGTCATGTCGGTCTTCAGCGCCGCCGTTGACGGCAAATCCATCACAAACAGTGGTGCGGATACATGCTCCACCTGTGGCACGCACAACTGCAGCACATGCGGTCACTGACAGGGCGGACACCAATGAATCAAGTGAGTCATCTTGAGGAAGTCCGGCGAGCGGTGAGGGATATTCTGAGTGAACTTCCCCCACATGTGACGCTTGTTGCCGCGGCTAAGATGCGCACGGCGGAAGAACTCCTCGCCGCATGTGAGGCGGGTATCAAAATCATCGGGCATAATTACGTTCAGGATGCCGAGGCGATGCGGACAGTCATTGGAGAACGCGCCCGATGGCATTTCATTGGACGCCTCCAGAAAAACAAGGCGAAAAAGGCGGCGCAAATCTTTGACATGGTTGAAACGATGGACTCCTTTGAACTTGCCGCACGACTAAATAAAGAGTGTGCGCTCATCGGCAAGGTCCTGCCTGTCCTCATTGAGATAAACAGCGGACGCGAGAGCGCCAAGGCGGGCGTCATGCCGGAGGATACTGAGTCACTCGCCCTGCGGCTCGCCAAACTTGAACACTTGCACCTCCAGGGGCTCATGACCATGGGTCCATTCACGGAAAATCCCGAAGAGGCGCGTCCATTTTTCCGCATCACCAAAGAGACCTTTGACCGCCTCGCCCGTGCCGCCATCCCGAATATCGAAATGCGTTTCCTCTCCATGGGGATGAGCGATACTTACAAAGTGGCTATTGAAGAGGGGGCGAACATTGTCCGCATCGGGACAAAACTCTTTGGCGCCCGTCCCTCACAAAATAAACCCAACATCGGAAATGCCGGATGAAACAGGAAAGCCCAACGTTCGTCAAAATCTCACTGGCGGCGGCGATGACGCTCGGTTTACAGCCGGGGAGATTCTGGCGGGATGCAAAAATGACCTGCGTCAATCTCCTTCTTCACTACGAGAATGGCTGTAAGGCAAACTGCGCATACTGCGGACTCTCCCGCAGTCGCTTGGCTCTTGAAAAAACCTTCATCCGTGTCCCCTGGCACGTCCATTCAATGGATAATATCATCGCACGGCTGAAAAAATCTAAAACCGCAAGGCGCACCTGTATATCAATGGTTACGCACCGCCGCGCATGCGATGACACCCTGACCCTGACGGGGCGCCTTGTCCACGAAACACCCCAGCCCGTCTCAGTCCTTATCTCCCCTACCATCATGGATGAAACATTCCTGCAAGAACTGCGCACCGCTGGCGCTGAAAAAATCGGCATTGCCATTGACGCCGCAACGCCCGAACTCTTCGACAGACTGCGAGGCAGAGGCGTGCGGGGACCGCATCAGTGGGACGTTTACTGGAATCGCCTTGCGCAGTCCATGGAAATCTTTGGCAAACAAAACGTGGGAGTACATTTCATCTGCGGTCTTGGCGAAACAGAGCAGGAACTCGTCCGAATCTTCCAGCGTGCGAGAGACGCCGGTTGCCCGAATCACCTCTTCTCCTTTTACCCGGAGCAGGGTTCCAGTATGGAACATAATCCTCAGCCGCCGCTCGATGCCTATCGCCGCATCCAGATTGCCTGCCATCTGATAGATGAGGAATTTTCCCATTATGACAAATTTGAGTTTGACTCGCAGACAGGACGCATTACGAATTTCGGCGTGACTCAGGATGTCCTCAACCGGCTTATAGACTCCGGCACACCCTTCATGACGCGCGGGTGCAAGGGATGCTCAGGGCAAGTGGACTGCAACCGCCCCTTCGGCAACTCACCGCCCGGCGAGGGACTCCGCAACTATCCCTTTGAACCAACCGGTGATGACATTGCCCTCATCCGCACTCAGATTATTTACGCCCCGCGTCACGACAAACGCACCATCACATTCAGCATCCCGAATACCAAGCAGTATCATACTGATGTCTATTCCAATCGTGGCGGGAATTCATTTCTCGGCGTATCGATAACGGGCAGGGAATGTCGCCTCCTCTGCGACCACTGCAAGGCAAAACTCCTTGAGCACATGATTCCCACACCAACGCCTGAGTTGCTCTGGAAGATGGCTTCTGAGGCGTCAGGACGCGGGACAAAAGGAATGCTGATTTCCGGTGGATGCGATTCAAATGGCATCGTGCCACTCATCCCATTTGCCCAAACCCTCAGCCGCATAAAGAAGGAACTCGGACTTCGGCTCGCCGTCCACTCGAAACTTGTGGACCGCCCACTTGCCGAAGCGCTCGCACCCACAGGCATCGACGCCGTCATGGTGGATGTGGTGGATACGGATGTCTTGCAACAGGTGTATCATCTAAACGGCAAGACTTTAAAAGACATCAGTGACTCGCTTGACCTTCTAAAGGAATATCATCTCCCTGCCGCACCGCATATTATTCTTGGTCTGGGAAACGGCGCACACGGCTGTGAGGATGATATTGGGCATGAACTTGAGCTGATTAATCTCTTGAGAGGGCGCAGACTGAAATCCCTTGTGCTTGTATTTTTGATGCCCCTGCCCAGAACACCGCTTGCTCATGCAGAGCCATACCCGCTCAGGAAGGTGAACCGCCTCTTCGCAGAGACGCGCCGCTTATTTCCCGAAATACCTGTCCACCTCGGCTGTGCGAAACCGGCTGGCGATTATCAGATAAAGGTGGAGACACTTGCACTGAAACACGGCTTTAACGGCATTGCCTTCCCATCGGAGGAAGTGATTGCCCTTGCAAGAAAACGCCACTTTGCCGTTCACTTCGAAGAAACCTGCTGTGCATTAATTGAATAGCAATGGATATATTGCATCCACAGACTAAACAAATCAGACCAGTCCCTGTTCAATCATGGCATCGGCAACCTTCAGGAAGCCGGCGATGTTGGCGCCCACAACATAATCACCCGGACAACCATATTCCTTCGCCGTGCGCCAGGAGTTATCATGAATCTCCTTCATCAGGTCCTGAAGCTTGGCATCCACATAGCCACTGCTCCAGTGTATAAACTGAGCGTTTTGCGCCATTTCAAGCCCTGAGACAGCCACCCCACCGGCATTCGCCGCCTTGCCGGGACCATAAAGAATCTTCGCCTCCTGAAAGACATGGACTGCCTTTGGTGTGCACGGCATATTTGCACCCTCAGCCACAAGGTAACAACCATTCTTGACAAGGGTCTTTGCATCCTCTTCATCAATCTCGTTCTCTGTAGCGGAAGGGAAGGCACATTCACAAGGGATGTCCCAGGGCTTTGCCTCATCTCTGTATGTGACGCCCTTAAAATGCCCGGCATAATCACGAATCCTGCCCCGTCTGACATTCTTGAGTTCAAAAATAAAGACAAGCTTTTCTTCATTGATGCCGTCCGGGTCATGAACAACGCCATTTGAATCAGACATGCTCACAACCTTTGCCCCAAGCTGTATGAGCTTCTGCGCTGTAAATTGTGAGACATTGCCCGAGCCGGAAATGGTGCACACCTTTCCTTTGAACTCCTCTTCACGGGTCTTAAGCATCTCACGAGCATAATAGACACAGCCATAACCAGTTGCCTCCGGGCGCAGGTGCGAACCACCCCAGTTCAGACTCTTCCCCGTCAGGGCACCATTGAATTCATTCACAATGCGCTTATACTGTCCGAAGAGATACCCGATTTCACGTTTACCAACACCGATGTCACCAGCGGGGACATCGGTCGCAGGACCGATATGGCGATAAAGCTCTGTCATAAAAGACTGACAAAAGCGCATGACCTCTCCATCAGACTTTCCCTTTGGGTCAAAATCGGAGCCGCCTTTGGCGCCGCCCATATACAGTGTGGTCAGGGCATTCTTGAAAATCTGTTCAAATGCCAGAAATTTCATAATGCTTAGATTAACGCTCGGATGAAAACGGAGCCCTCCTTTATATGGACCAATGGCACTGTTAAATTCTACACGATATCCGCGGTTTATCTGGATTTCACCCCTGTCATCAATCCAGGGGACACGAAACATTATTACTCGTTCAGGCTCAGTGAGACGCTCAAGTATTTTGTGTTTTTCATAGATAGTGTGCCGCTCAAGAGCAGGTTCAAGTGACTCAAGAACCTCCCTGACTGCCTGATGAAATTCATACTCACGTGGATTACGACGGATAATCGTCTCCATAACAGAATTGATATATGTTTCGGACATGGCTTCCCCCTTTCTTCACAAAACATTTCCCTCAAAAAACAAAAGGGAAAAATTAAATATAAAACAATTCAATGAAGGCATTTCCCTTATCGGGGATTAACAACTGAGGCAAACTTAAATATTAAACATGTCATCATTTACCTTAAAAATGGCAAAAAAACATATTATTCAGGAAATATTTCCTGAATAAATAAATTATCCGATACTATGAAAACCATTCCGTCGAAAAACATCACCTCTTGACATCGATTATTGTGCTATATATTGAACATTTAACAATTCTGAATAAGGAAATCTATTTTTGATAACAAGGGTGAATCTCCTTGGAAGACAAAAAGGAAACCCGAATTCGCATCCTCCTGAATATTCTCTCCCAGAGTGAAAAACCAATGGGAGCAACACGCCTTGCGTCAGCCTTCAGTAATTTTGGCATTAATATCAGCGACCGGACATTGCGACTCACGCTTGATGATATGGATGAGGTAGGTCTCACGGAAAATCTTGGACGCATGGGAAGACGCCTCACACTGAAAGGATTTGAGGTTGCCTCGGAGCATGTCTCCGCCTCGCTCCGTGGATTTGTGAACGTCAAGGCGGAAACCCTTGCTTCCCAGATGACATTCTCGCTATCACGCCGACACGGCACTATTATACTCAATATCTCATTTATCCCGAAGAAATATATCAAAATGGCAGTAGAGGAAATTCTCCGTGCTTATAGCGCCGGCATAAGTTATGGAGAACTTCTCGCCATAGGGATGCCGGGGGAGATATCCTGCGGTCAGCACGTGCCGGATGATGATATCGCTATCGGGACAGTTTGTGGAATTACGGCAAACGGCATCTTTCTGCAGGCGGGCATACCTACAATCTCCATCTTTGGCGGTCTGCTTGAAGTTAATGAGGCTGTGCGTCCACAGTATTTTCAGCACATCATCAAATACAGCGGGACGACTATTGACCCACTTGAGATTTTTATGCGGGGCGAGATGACATCGGTGGGGCAGGTGGCTCGCGGGAAGCGTGGTCTGATTGGCGCGGGATTCCGCGAGGTACCCGCCACCAGTCTGCACAGGATAGAACGGTTTCATGAGCACATGGTCAAGGCGAGGCTGAAGGGCATCATTGCCATCGGCAAGCCGGGTCAGCCCCTTGCCGCCTCGCAGGTAACCCAAGGGCGGGTTGGGGTCATTGTCATGGCGGGATTGAACCCGATTGCTGCCGCACAGGAGCGCCACATCCCGATTAAATCCTTCGCCATGTCGCGCCTCTATCCTTATGAGAAACTGGTTCATTTCAGCGTCCTGCGGAAATTCCTCAGATGAGTCTGCGTCACTTTTTTACCTCACTGCCATATCGGGGCGATTCAAAACGAAAATCACCATATCAGGAAGTTTATGATAATGGCGTTAGATGAAAAGCAGGACAGATACAGGGGGGCTTTTCTGGGGATGGCGATTGGTGATGCCCTGGGCGCGCCTGCACAAGGGCTTAAACCCGCACGCATTGTTCAACTCTTTGGCACAATCAACGACTATCTTGACTCAGATCTGTCATTTGAGGCAATGTCCTTGCACTGGCGACTGAAAGGTCTCTACTCTCATCCGACACAGCAGGCGCTCGCTGTTGCCGAATCTCTTATTTTGTCAGCGGGTTACAAACTGAAGGATATCTTCGACGTCTTCAAGTCTATGGCGCCGGGCGAGCACCCACCTTACATCTTCCGCGGAATCAATGAGCATTTCCGCAAGGCACTGGAGCGCCTGAAACATGCAGGCGAGACTCTTGGTAATGCCCTGCCCCATCCGGGCATAACCGAGGCATGCCGCATCCTCCCGCTGGCGCTCCATTTCCGCAACGATGAACTCTCACTGATGCGCGCAGTCATTGAATGCGCCCTCCTGACAGGTAACGACCCTCGCACCATTGCGGGTGCGGCGGCTTACGCCTTCTCAGTTTTCAGTCTCGCCGGAAACCCGGATAATGTGATGCACAACTGTTCAGAGTTTGCCGCAAATCTACGGCGCTTCACGCGAAAGTGTGAAGAAGTCCTTCAGGATGAATTCGGACGTTATCTGCCCGGTGATGTCACGCCATCAACGTTTTATGAAATGAGCGAGGCACTCTCTATTCTGCTCCCCTGTCTGCGGGAAAAAAATCCGGAACTTGTCCTGAAAACCATCCTTGCCGAGGCAAACCGTCTCAATCCTCCCTTCCCCATCTCCTCGCCAAATCAGGATTTTGCACCATCAGCAGTGACGTTTGCGATTTACACTGTGCTCTCCGCTCCCAACTTCAGGCAGGGCATAGTGAGGGTCATAATGCAGGGCAAAGAGGCATGCGCAATGGGCGCGCTTGTGGGTGGACTGCTGGGATTGCGCTTCGGTGATGATGTGATACCGGATGAATGGCGTGAGAGTCTCTTGAATGCCAATGATGTCGCCATGCGCGGGGAGGAAATGGCTAATGGCTTTCCCAACTGGTCGGGGCGCACAGACTTGGTTTCCCTTGAGAGTGAACTCAGCCAGCATGATGAGGAAGAGAGGCAGAAGCGTCGCGAGGCGGCAAAGCAGGCGGTAGAAAAATATGAGAGAAAACATCCGCCAAAACCGAAAACCGCCGCCAGACCTCAACTCCCTCCGCAGGAGGAGGCACCGTTTGCTCCTCCGCCATGGGTGGTATTTGGCAAGCCATTCGCCGACCCCATTACAAAGAAGAAGGAGAAGTCACTGCGTGGACGCCGCCGCATCGATTGGAAGGAAAAACGCAAAAGAAAAAATAATTAATTCGTTTATGTCTGCGTATTTTTAATTTCAAGAATGGCAAAATCTTTCAAGACGGGAATCTGAAGGAAGAAATATGATTCCTTCAGATTGAGCGGCATCTGCTGAAATTCTGCTTTTCCAACGTTGTAAAGGCGTCCGAACTTCGGGTTGAAACCCGGCTCTCTGCGCAACTTTATGATGACATCTCTCACCTCTGGAAATGTCAAAGAATAATCATTGCCGGTGATAACAACCCCATTGTCCAGAACTGCCCCGGAACAATTCAACACATGAAAAATCACCGCGCCATCATCCCGCCGAAATGAGTTTGCCACAACGCCGGTCGGCGCCTCAATCTCCCACGGAATTAAATCCCCCGCCAGCCCTCTGACAGCGCTGACAATCATCTCCCTCGCCGCATCTTCCCTGCGGTCAATGAACTCCATTCCTTTCCTGATGTAACCAATGAAATGCCGCTCTCCGACCATCTCAGGTAGATAAAGTGCCTTTTCCCGAAGGGACAGGACAATTGAGATATCATTACGCATGGCGCCTGTTTCATCACGCAAGCCGGTTTCAGCAGTGAGTATGACCTTCCCACCCTGCGCAATGTAATCCATGATGACCTGCAACTGGCTCTCGCTCAGACAGACTGCGTTTGGCAGGAGCAAGGTGCTGAATTTTTCCAGACATTTCGGTAACAGGTCATTCTCAATGATGACGACAAAGGGGATATTTGCCTCGACCAGTGTTTCAGCCCAGCCTGCCCACTCATTAATATAAAAAGCGGTGTCACGCCCTTTGTAAGAGTCGCGTGTCTGCCTGGAAAAAAGAAGCGCAACATTTGCCAGCGGTTCCTGTCTTCCAAAAAGTGACTCATGTGCGCCCTGCCAGGGAAAAAAGGGCTTGGTAAAATGCCGTAACCTTTCATTGCACGCCCAGAAGCGATGTCCGGAAAGTGCGCACATCGCCCAGCAGAAATTTGATTCCTCCTGTGAACCAGGGTAAAAGAGCGTGAGAGGTGGATAGCCGGAGGAATGGGCAACGGCGGAATATAATTTTAATTCCACCAGATGGCGTCGCCAGCTGTAAAATGGCATCCCGTTTCTGACATACGCCTCATAGAAAATATAATTGAGGGCTCGTGACATATCTATTATATCCATGCCCCACCACTGGGCAAGCCACGTATCACCGGCGCCGGCGTGGCACGTAGTGATGACCTGTCCGGGCGTCTCCGCATCCAACTTTTTCTTCAAGTCGGCGAAGAAATCGGCGGAGGATTTCATTCGAAAGCGAAGCCATGCGCGCCAGACGGCATCTTCAAAATTCTCCCAGATGGGCGAGTCGGCATCAGAAGGCAGTTCATACCCGGTCTCCTTTCTGAATTTCTCACGACACCACTTGCAACCGCAGGAAAACCAGGTTGGAAGCCATTCCACCTCATCAATCATCCAGCCATCAACGCCGGTTTTTTTTGTAATACTGATGACCGTCCGAAAAAACTCCTCGCGAAATTCCGGATTATTCAGACACAAAAGCCACACGCCGCCATATTCTTCAAAAAAGAGCGGCTCTTCAGGGAAGCGCGCATCGCGCTGAGTCCAGTCCCTGTGCGAAAGCATGAAATCCTCTGTGCAGTAAGCGCACGTCACGTGATGGAGAACTCTGATGCCGTGATTGTGGCAGATATCAGTAATTAATTTTGTTGCGCGGATACTCGCCTCTCCCCTCTGAGGGATAAAGTGAAAGCGGGGCGGATGAGTGGGGTCTGCGAGGTCATACATTATATAGCGGTGTCCCTCGGTGAGAATCGTATTGATGCCGTCTGAGGCAAGTTTTTCGATTTCACGTTCCGCCTCCTGTGGCGTGATTTCCGCCGGATACGGCAATTGTGTTACGCGGGCACATGTGAGAAAATCAAAACGCCTGTCCTGTATCCGGGACATTATAAACTTCTCCCGAAACGTGGACGCTTCTGAATCTTGCCAAGGATTTTTCATGTCCGGATGGAAAGGGTAATTATATCACCCACCCGAGCGGGAATCAACCTTGAGGCACTGCGCCGGTTAACGGCAATCTCGAGGCGACCGGTGGAACCCCAGTACGCCACGAGCGCACCGGACTTCACGGAGGAGTAACTCTCATGAAGACCACGTATTCTGCGCCCTTTGATAGAAATGATGACAGATGCGGGGCTTGCGTTTTCCGGGAGGTCATCAGGCATGATGTTCGTGAGCAGATTGCCAAAGCGGTCGACGTAAACAACCCGTCCCTTCAGTCTGCCTCGCGAATCCCTTTCCGCAGTGTAAAAATCAAGTTGATTCATATCCTTGCACGGAGGACCAAGCGCCTCAATAGGCAACCCCGTGGCGAGATGGGCGGCGGCTGGGGCAAAGACATCTCGCCCTTCAAAAGTCATTCCCGCTCCCTTCCGCATGATGCCCCTTTTTGTTATGGAATAAACCAAAAAGGATTCAGAAACCGCCTCCACGCCGCTTAAGATGCCATTATCCGGCGCAACGAAGAAAAAGGTGCCATCCGTTGCGGCAAGACGTCTGCGCGCACTCCCCACACCGGGGTCAACCACAGCACAGAAAACCGTCTCCTCAGGAAAATCGCGAAAGCATGATTGCAGGATAAATGAGGCAGAGGTGATGTTATGCGGCTCCACCTCATGTGTGATGTCTATGATTTCTGAATCAGGCGCAATGCCCTTAATGATGCCCTTCATGGAGGCAACAAACCAATCACGCACCCCGAAATCCGTCATGAGGGCAATGAGAGGTCTCCGTTTACCCCTCTTTCCCTTTTTCATGTTCAGTCTTCTCCTGTGGAACACCGCCCATCTGTTGCCATGCCCTTTCAAAATCAGGACCCGTCTTAAAAATAATCACAAGGGGGACACCGTGATGTTCGAAGACTTTCAACGGACGCCATTTTTGAAACAGGCACCACTCCGGTCGCGCAAAAAACCCCTTCCGCACAAGCAGTATGTGATAATCATAGGGCGGCAAGCCTTTGTTGATACGAAGGTCCGCTCGCAGACAGCCCCATTCCTGCAAGAGGTCAAAAACCTCATCATGCAGTGCAAGTGTCTTGATGTGCGCCCCTTTTGGCAATTCATTCAGCGCCCTCAGGACGTCATCATTCACCGCCTCGCCCCAGTATGTGGTCTCCATACCTTTATTGTATGCGCCCCGGATGCCACCAGCAAAAATATTGTAGTATGAAAGACTGTCAGGATGACTCCGGATTACGGCTGTGACGCCACCCGCAACTACAACGATGATGCACGCCGCAATGATTAGGTCACGCTTGTTAATGCCACGAAATATTGCCCCCCCCTTTGGAAGACGCTCATAGATGGCGGTACATCCAATCCCTGCCAGCGGAGCCATGAAAATAAAGGCGGTGATAAACAACCTCACACCGTCATATTTGGGCGATGACGGCATGGCGGAGATGGCAAGCGTCATTATCGCACCCCAGAGAAATAGCACGCAGATAGGGCATCGACGGATATCCCGAACCGTCGCCGCAACACCCACAAGGATGAAGAAAAAAATCAGGGGCGGAATAGTATAATAGGTCATTACAAAGGGATAATGCCACGGGGCAAGAATCGAGCCATAATTATATTTTTGCCCAAAATAAAAAACCGCTGTGAACTGATGTTTCGCAAAGAAATAAAAATATTCAAGCAGGCGCGGAATGGTGTTGTGCCAGAGCCATGGCCAGGTCAGCACCATCACAATGGGCGATAGAAAGACGAGCGCAAAAAAATTGTTCGCATATCTTCTCCGATAATAAACATGTGCCCAGGGCAACAGGATGAGCGGTAGGAAGATGGCATTGACTTTTGTATTCAGCGCCAGTCCGAAAACTACGCCCGATAGCACGCTCCACCATGGATTATCCAATCCCCTCAGAAAACAATATACCACACAAAGCGTCATGAGGGCAAGTATGGACTCGGATGCGCCGATATGGGCATGACCAAATATGCGTGGCATCAGGGCGTAAGAAAAGGTCGTCATGAGTGCGGCACCACGCCCCAATAGCTTAAACATAAGGGCATACATAAGGACAAGCGTCAGGGCATAAGAAACAGCGGCGGGAAGTCGATAGGCGGTAAGATTGTCTATGTATCCCCGGAAAATGATACTCGAAATCCCAAGGCAGAGCTTCACAACGGAAGGAAGCTCCTTTATATCCGACCATGCGGCATCTATCTCAGCGGCTGAAACAGGGTGCTCAGAGGCAAATAAGATGCGGAAGAGCCACGTGGCGGCGGTGCTGGACGGGTTGTAAAAATATGCCTCATCCCAGGAAAGTCCGTAGCGTCCCCTGCCCGTCAGAAAAACTAAAAAAAATGCCACAAGAAAGAGAATGATGAGAAATAGACCGTCCAGACGCGAAAGTCGTCTCCGTGGCAATGCGCAATCAGCATCGCTTGCTGGGGCAAGTAATGATGAGGAATCACCAGCATTCTCCGCAAGAGGTATATTATTCACTGACGAATCCTCCACATTTCATAGCCGGTGAGAGATGAGGATCACTTGCTCTGCTTAGTCCCCTTTGCTGGTGGCAGTGCAATTGGGAGGATATCCTCCAGCTGTTCATGGGGACTTGGAATCACATGGACTGAGATAAGTTCTCCAACTTTTCGGGCGGCGGCGGCACCGGCATCCGTGGCAGCCTTCACTGCCGCAACATCTCCCCGCACAAGCACCGTCACAAGACCACCCCCGACCTTCTCATACGACACAAGCACCACATTGGCGGCTTTGACCATTGCATCCGCCGCTTCTATCGATGCCACAAGACCCCTTGTTTCAATCATCCCCAGCGCCTCTTGCATTTCTGTTTCCTCCTGTGTTAATTGTTCAAAAGCAATGAAAAAAAAGTTATTAAATTTATCCAACAAAGTCAATCACTTTCATACAACATTAAGACAAAACGATAGAATCAGTTCTAAAAATATTTCATTCTCAATGGGACTTTTTTCGCCGGAATGCCCATTGTTCAAGAAAGGGCAAGCGGTCATTCTTTATTTCCTCATACAAAGATTTAAAATGCGGGTCATCTTTAATCTTGCCGAGGAACAGAAATTCCCGACGCGTGATGATATAGTCGGGCTTGAGTTCATCAATGACCATCATGGTTATTGCGGGAGTGCCGTCTGGATAATCCTCAGGTTTCTTGCCCTCCCGAAGTAAACTTTGCCTGTCCCGCCAACGGATGTCATAAACCTTTGGTGAGAGTACAGATGCACTGTCAATCATACGGGCATCTGGCATAAACCAGCCCAACGTCCCCACCTCGCCCACATAGACCGATTCGCCCGGACGAACTGTCCCGGTGAGAATTTCCGCCGCTATCTGATACTTCCGCTCCCTGTGAAGCATGTCCGAACCATACAAACCCTGCTCTTCTATCAATGTCCTCAGTTGGAAAAATATCGTCAGGCATGCAATCATCAGAAATGCCGGTTGATATATCTTCTTAATCTGCCATGCGGATGCAACCAGTTTGACGCAAATTTTAAGGATGAACTGGAGCACCTGAGAAAATCCAAACGCCGCCATCAGAAAAAAGATGGGAAAAAGTGGAATAAGATACCACGGGTAATATAAAACAGGACGTCGCTCGAGAATAAAGATCGCAAGATAAAGTCCGAACCACAACGGGACTATAGCCCATCTGGAATCTTTATGTATCGCCATAAACGTTCCTATCAAAAACGCACCCAGCCAGAAAAATGAAAGCGGAATCATCTTCAGATAAAGCCAATATTGCCTGAACGTTTCAGAATATGTGAGAAAGTCTATTAATAATTTCCCGCGGATACTCTGTGGCACAGGGGTGCCAAAATAAATCCATGCGAAAATAAACCACGGGAGATAAATAATGGCGGCTTTCAATGCCTCACGCAGAGCCGTCTTGAAACCCCCATTCCATCCTGCCAAAAGGAGTGCGGCAACTGCCAGTATCGCCCCATCATACCGTATAAGACATGCAAGACCAAGAAGGATGCCAAGCCCTTTCCATCGCCCTTGAGCAACCATCAAAATGGTGGAAAGAATAACAAGGCAATATAATGTTGTCTCCATGCCGGAAACAAGTAGAAGCACCCAGAGGAGTTGTGTGGTCAGGGCAAATGCCGCCAGCCATCCAGCACCCTCACGACCAAGTATTTTTCCCCCGATAATAAGAAGAACAAGGGTTCCCCCTCCCGATAACAACCCGACGACCAGTGCCGAAGTTGGAATATTCAATCCCAGCCACCCGCAAAACCCCAGAAGCAAAGTGAAAAAAGGTGTTGAGCCGCCCTGGAATCTCTCCCCCGGATTATAAACAATGCCCCTGCCAATCGCCATATTACGCGCATATCGAAAAGTGATGTAGGCATCGTCAATCACATGGGGACCGAAGACAGCCCACGTCCATGCAACAATCACCAGAAGCCCCGCAAAGGCAAAACCGCGACTCCAGAATGAATATTGTTTCATATTAATGGAAATTATCACCAATAAGTTTTTTTTCCTTGAATACATCTTCCAGAATCAGCTCCGCGTGCGGCGCATCCGTCTCCGGCACGTATAACGTTTTGTCGCCTAAAAATGGGACGGTGAAGCCCGCGAAAAAACTGTAAGAGTTCTGATGCGGAACGACCTTGATGCCAGCATCCACAAGGGCAACCTGTCCTTCCAGCAAATCCCGGACATTGTCTGTTTGGAAAATGGGTGTGTAATCTCCCGATAATATTTGTTTCTGATTCCGCCACTGCAAAATAAATATTAAAATGAGAATTAAAATCTCCCAAAAATAACTATCAAATATGCCAAAAAATCTTATGCGTGCAAAACCTCCGACAATACAAATAAAGTAACCGATAAAATATATACTTCCCCATCGCACAAAGGCACGCCGGATAATGCCTTCATCCTCAGCGCTAAGGACAGGATTTCCCATCAGCGATACCCACTTAAAAATCCATTTGGCGGAATAGATGAACAGAAAATAGCCGATAAAAGGTGGTATAAACTGGTTAATAAAACTATATACATCCAATGTTTTAAATACAACAAGCGTTGGTCTATATAAAATAAACATGAATAGAAATGGCAACACAAATCCCGCGATTGTTTTCCCAATAAGGAAAAAGAAAAGTCCAGCCACATAAATCGGGATATGGACTATTGTACCTGATTTCGTCCGCAATGAGAATTCAAAATGTCTTCTTTTGATATAGCGCACCGCCAGAATCACTACAACTGCCACGATGAACAAAACCGTCAGGATGGCTCCGAGACGGCTATTGGGATCTGGATATTTCTGGCTTAAGCTCCCGAACATCTCAGTCAAACGCTCCCATATCCACGTCCATGTCCTTATTTTCAGAACAACCAGCGCCCAGATACCATCCACTACGCCAAGACGTGTTATCAGATAAACAACAATAATTCCCAGAAAAACGAAAACCGGCACGAACAACACATCTATTAATACGATAACAAAATTTATCTTCTGAAAATCAGAACCTCTACTATATATCCAAGATAAAGTATGAGCCCCGCTAAAAAGACTTAAGAGAAGTGTTACACCCAGAAGTATCTTCCACATCGAACTGCGTTTCAAAAACCAAGCATGGCGACTTCCCGACCCGCCAAGGAAATAGTATATCAACGTGACCAGATAACAGGCGAAAATAAATGGAGTAATTCCGAACATGTTCGGGTAAAAATTAATTCTTGCTATATTATAAAGATATCTATCAAACATCTTCCCCAGAACCGGGAATGGTATGATTGAAAGTATCTGATTATAAAACAGGACAAGCGCCAGGGTCAGAACAATGCGCCAGAATAATGACAGGCGGGATTTCTGATTCATTTCAAGCCACTCCATATTTTTTCAGCACCTTTCTTGCATATAAATCGGAGTGGTGCAAGATAAAACTTTACAGCACCTAATTTAATGATTTTTTAATGAATTAATTCTTATGATATCGGTAATATTTTCCCTCGCTACTGCATCAATCTGTTTATAATGAGAATAAATCATGTATAAACTACTTGAAAACATTTATAATGCACCACTGTTTAGAAAAATTTCCCGCATTATACCAGTCGTGCTTCTTGCTTTGTTGTTCTTATGGAAGCAGTTGGTCACATTCGAAACATGGAAAATAGAATTCTTAGAAATGTTGTCGTATTCGCTGATAATAATTGGATATTTCATCCGTTTCTGGGCGAACGGATACCGCAAGTCCTTTAAGAATAAACAAAAATTTACGCCAGATGCGGCATTTGTTACTTGTGGTCCTTATGCCCATGTCAGACACCCACTTTATCTGGGCAATATAATAATCACTTTGGGCGTTCTGATAAACTCCTTTTCTATTTCGATCTTTATCATCGGCGGAATAATAACAATAGTTACATTTCAGGTCATAGCACGTCTGGAAGAGGACAAATTGGCAGAATCCATCGGGGCTCAATATACGGCTTATATCAAAAAACTCCCCAGATTCATCCCATCTATAAAACCCATTCCTCCCTCAGTTAAATTGCCTTTTTATGTCAAGCAGGGTATACGCGATATTTTTAAAATGATACTTATTCTTCTTTATTTTGCTGTTTGCGATATTATCGTGGACCAGTATTACTTCAGGCAGGTTTTCATCGAGCCTTTCATCAATTCTGCCCATAATGTCAAACCTGTCGTCAACCAGATATCGCCAGAGGGAAGCGTTTATTTTGCTTTAATTGGTGATACAAGAAGTAACACCGATAAGGTGGAAAAAATAGCTATTCAGCTGGCTAAACTGAAATGCCAAAAACAACTAAATGCCATACTAACCCTCGGGGATAACCTGTCAGGAAGGAAATCCTCAGATATTGTCATGAAAAAACTCTTTGAGGAGCCAATGAAACCTGTCCTGTCCCTGCAAGTTCCCGTCTATGGCTGTCTCGGCAATCATGACAGATTTCACCGAAAATATGAAATAACCTCACCCCTACTCAACATGAATGGATGCAATTACTATAAGATCACATTTGGAGACAATTTAGTTACTTTTTTCGTTCTTGATTCTGAGAGACTCATTTCCTTCATGGGAGACCCACAACAGCTCAACTGGCTCAACGATTCCCTGAATTTCTGCAAATCCCGCTGGAAGCTGGTTTTGATGCACAGACCCATCGTTTCCTCAAAGATTAGATATGGTGCCAGGGCACTTTATAACGTAATGGCTCCAATCCTCCGGAAACAGGCAAATATAGTGTTTACCGCTCATAACCACATTTATGAAAGATTTAATCCCATTGACGGAGTACATTATATTACTGTTGGAGGAAGTGGCGCTCTCGAAAAACACAATATTCAACCGATTAAGAACTGCATATTTTTATATAATAAGACACAGTTCTTTTTCTGGTCTGAAATCAAAGATGACGTCCTTAGTTTTAAAACAATCGATGTAGACGGTAACGTGATAGATTCCGGTTCCTACACAAATAACCGCTAAACCATGGCAAATTTTACATCTGACAGGTCTGACTTGTCTGACTGGTCTGACCTGTCCGACATGTCTGACTTTGCACCCATCTCACTGAAGATTCTCAAGGGCGATGCGAGCGGCTTCATTCTCGGCGGTCTTTTTGCGGGAACCAGTCCCGGAACCAAACGGCTTTCCCTGTATCAGCACCTCAACGGTGAAACTTTTATTGTGGTCAGGTCCCGTCTCACTGATGACCCTGTATTCCGGCACGCACTGGAATTGCCTTTGTGCATATTCCTGAAGGCGCGACTTATAATCGGCAAACTCATCATCCATGAGGAAGGTCTCAGCCTGTTCAACAATGTTTTTTATTATAAAGTGTGAGACATTTTCAAACGGCGTGGAGAGGTAAAATGCCCCGAGGAGTGCTTCAAGGGCTCTACTGAGCAGATTCGGGCTCTCCCGACCGCCTATCTGCTCCTCCCCTTTTCCCAGGAGTAGTAATGGCGCCAGTCCAAGTTCCTCCGCCCGCCTTGCCAGAAGGGGACCGCTCACAATCCGCGCCTTCATTTTTGAGAGCGACCCCTCATCCGCATTGGGATATCTCTCAAAAAGATATCGCGACACAATGAAACCAAGCACGGCGTCTCCCAGAAATTCAAGACGCTCATTATCCTCCCCTGCACCTACCTCAAACGAATAAGAGCTATGCGTCAGCGCCAGATTGACAAGGTTAATATCCGTTTCACCCATGCCAAGGTTTTTTAGAAAGTCCTTAATTAAGACTTCCCGGTTATATCCCTCTTGTGTGTCCATATAAGATTAACGTCGCGGGTAATGATGGACTATGCCTTATACTTTTTCAGTGCGATGACGGCATTGTGCCCGCCGAAGCCGAGCGAGTTGGAAATGGCAATATTCACCTGTGCCTTGCGAGCCGTGTTGGGGACATAATCAAGGTCACACTCCGGGTCAGGGGTTTCATAATTTATAGTCGGTGGGATAATGCCCTCATAAATCGTCAGGGCGGTTGCAATTGCCTCCACTCCGCCTGCCCCACCCAGTAAATGCCCAATCATGGATTTATTGGAGCTGACACTTAGTTTATAAGCATGGTCTCCAAAGCTCTTCTTGATGGCATCCGTCTCAACCTTATCGTTAAGCGGGGTGGATGTGCCATGGGCATTAATATAATCAACAGCGGTGACCGGCACACCGGCATCATGGATGGCGGCAAGCATTGCGCGGGCGGCGCCATCTCCATCAGGGTCGGGAGCGGTGACATGATATGCGTCACAGCTCAAGCCGTAACCCACGATTTCGCAATAAATTCTGGCACCCCGCCCCAAGGCATGTCCCAGCTCCTCAATAAGAATAATCCCCGACCCTTCACCCATTACAAACCCATCGCGGTCTTTTTCAAATGGGCGGCTTGCCTTTTCGGGGGCATCATTGCGGCGTGTGATGGCACGCATGTTGTCAAAACCGGCAAGGGAAAGCTTAGTGATAGTGGATTCGGCTCCTCCAGTCAACATGCAGACAGCATCGCCGCGCTGGATAAGCCTGAAGGCTTCACCAATGGCATTGGTGCCGGAGGCACATGCCGTTACGGTGCATGAATTGGGTCCCTTCAGACCCATATCAATGGCGACCATGCCGGCAGCCATGTTCGGAATCATCTTTGGGATGAGAAGTGGGGTTACGCGTCCGGGTCCCTTCTGGAACAGCACAATGTTTTGCTCCTCAATCAGACCTATGGCGCCGATGCCGACGCCGATGAGGACGCCGAACTTATCCCTGTCCACCTGGTCCAGTTTGATCCCTGAATCGGCAATAGCCTGGCGTGAGCTGACAATTGCAAACTGGCAGAAGCGTTCAATCCGCCTGACTTCCTTTTTGTCAAAGTGTTCTTCAGGATTAAAATTTTTGACCTCGGCGGCAATGCGGCAGTCAAAGGGGGAGACGTCAAAACACGTAATTTGGGCAACGCCGCTTTTCCCAGCGATGAGTGACTCCCAGTAGGTTCGCACGTCATTCCCGATAGGAGTGACAGCGCCGAGACCCGTGACAACAACGCGTTTTTCTTCCATAACCTTGTCCCTTAAAGGGAATAATATTATAAGGCATGGAAAACATCCACCACCATGGATGATTCCATGCCTGTTATCAGAGTCTTTGAAACGGATGCATTATCGGATAAAGAATACGGAGGTAAAAGGATGACAACACAGTTCATCCCTCTGCCTTATCAGCCGCCTTCTTATCCTCAATATACTTAATTGCCTGTCCGACAGTGGTGATTTTTTCCGCCTCCTCATCCGGAATATCTATACCGAATTGCTCCTCAAACTCCATGACAAGTTCAACAATGTCCAAAGAGTCAGCGCCAAGGTCTTCAATAAAGGATGCATCGTCAGTGATTTCCTCAGGATTGACGCTCAGTTGGTCAACAATAACCTTTTTCACCTTCTCCCTGATATCAGACATTCTCAGCTACCTCCTGTGTTTTTTGTTCGTTCTAACTCATTGCAGTCAAATAGATATTTAGTCCCATAATGCCATTTATTTTTACATTTCAAGAAAAATGTTTCAGAAAATTACTCTCCAGAGCCAAGCATCCTAAAAAAGGGCTCAGCCCAAAGGCTTGTGCTCCTTCCGGCAGGTCTTGAAAATCACCCGAAATTGTAATGCTTCCTGACCGCCTTTTTAATATCCCAGACACAACGAAGACCTCTGGGAAAGGTGACAAGGTCGCCCTTTTTGACATTCACTCTGGCGCCATCCTCCGTCTCCACAATCACATCTCCCTCAAGAAAATAACAGGTTTCCGGCTCGGAATAATACCAGTCAAACCGTGAGACCTCCTTCTCCCAGACAGGCCAGGAAAAGACCCCAAGACTCTCGAGTTTCTCCTTGGTGGGCACTTCAATTTCAATCTCCATGGCTTCCCCCTTACCTCAGACGTTAAAATTTGCATTAATAAAAATTTAATCTAAAATCGCTCATCACTCCGCCGCATGCAACCAAAATTACAAATAAAAGTTAATTTAAACATTTTAATACTTTTCCCTTGATTCATTCAAGCGAGATATAATAGGAAGATAACGTATCTACCGACTGGTTGGATTCTCCAGCGGTGGATGTGAGATGGGGTGCACGCGTAAAGGGGATAAACGCGGCGGCAATCCAACTTTCGAAAAAAGAATATACTTAAAAAAAGGAGGTAAGGTATGGCCAAGGGTGACACCTCCACATCGGAGGACAAGGTGATGGAAAAAGTGTCAGCCATCGAGCGAAAGCTCGATGAGCTGAAAGCCACAACCAGCACGTCGATATGGGTCGGGCGTCTCGTCCTGCTTGTCATCGCTGTGGTAATTATTATTCAGGTACTATCTGTCATCAACATCTTCTACACACTTGACAAAGCGCTGTATGCCCAGGCGGCACAGGAGGAGTTCGTGGCGCTCATACCCAAGATTGGGAAAGAGGCGGGGAATCTTGCTGAGAAACTGGCTCCTGTTTATCAGCAGGCACTGATTAAAGAATTCAATGAGGGAATGCCGGAGATTGCCGAGACATTCACAAAAGAAACCGAAACGCTTGTCAATGAAATGGGCAAATTCGTCAATGAGAGCCTGGAAACCAAGTTCGGAAAAAACCTTGAACAGCATCTGGAATTTCTTGCCAAGGATATGCCGGAACTGAAGGATGAAGTCAAGCGTCAGCAGATTATTAAGGGCATTGGCGATGCCTGTAATGCCGTTTCCGTGCGGTTTGCCACAGAATTCTTCAAACCCCAAATTGACACCCTCTATGACCTCACCAGCACCATTGAAAGTAAACCCATCCCGGATACTTACAAGAACATGAAGGACTCTGACCTGATTTATCACACGACAAAAAAGGTAGGAGACCTCTTGCTCTTGAAGCTTGTTATCTTAGAGGATGTGTTTACCGAGCCTGTCAAGGTTGAGGCCAAGACAGTCAAACCTGCCAAACCGCAGATGGTGGTTCCAATGTCTCCCACGATGCAAAAAACGACTTTACCGGTTGAGCCGGCAACAAAGTGATGCGAAAGTGAGGTGAAAACTATGACTGAGCTCATTGACATTGAGAAGAGGATTGATTCTATTGTCGCAAGACTCGACGGTAATATCAACAAAAAGAAAAACACCATGACAGTTACCGTTGTGGGTGGGGTTATATTGCTGGTTATCATTTTTATATACTTTGGATATATCAAGAGTCTCATCAGGACCGCCATTGAACCCGGCGGCATCATGCTTCTGGCACGAGAAAAAGTCCAGAGTATGCTACCCGACATTTCCAAAAACGCTGAAGAACAACTGGCAAAAAGTGCGCCAGAAATTGCCCGTAATTCACGCAAGGAACTCATTAAAGTTATCCCGGACGCCAGGAAATATCTCGAGGAACAAATCAAAATTAAAACAAATGAGGCACTGGACCAACTTATACTGGAATTCGACAAGCTTGTTACTTCAGCACTTGATGACCACAAGGCGGAAATCGTTGGGTTCATGCGTGATATCTTAGACCCTGCAAAAAAGGATAAGATCCCTGATGAGATTTACTCATCCCTGGAAACACAGTTCAAGGAGCCAGAAATTAAAAGCGATATCGATGCTTACACCAATATTCTCATCCGCCTGAATAAGAAGATTTCCTATCTCTATGCGGGCAAGGACCTGACCGATGAAGAAAAAACCGTCCTTGATATCATTTATTGCGTGAGAGAGCTTGCTAACCGGGGGGCAAAAGCCACTATTGTAAAACATTGAACCCTCTCCAAGTGATAGTCATTCATCGGCAATTATTCCTTCCATAATGAAAGGGGTGCCAATTAGGGCGCCCCTTTCTTCTTCAAATTAGTCTTCCACTCATACGCTGAAACACTTGACGCGACATATATTAACACGGATATTCCTCATTCAAACTCCTGATAAATATTAAAAGGGACTGAAAATCCGTCACCGTGATGATTGATAAAAAGGAAAACATTGCGATACTCGGAGCGGGTCTTGCAGGACTATCATGTGCCCTCCGCCTCACCGAGCTTGGATATGAAAATATCACCATTTTTGAAAAGGAGCCCGAGGCAGGCGGACTGGCAATCTCTATTCATTATAAAGGACATGTCTCTGACCTTGGACCGCATCGTATCCATTCCGAAATCACCCGTGTCCAGAATTTTCTGAATGACTGTGCGGGCAGTCTGATTATCAGGCGAAAGCGTAGTAGCCGCATGATGCACGATGGCAGGATTCTCCCCTATCCGCCCAGATTTTTCACAACGGTCAGGCATTTCGGCGCAATAAAAATGGCTGGATTTCTGGGGAGTTATATCTGGACGCGTCTTGCACACCTCATATCACCCCCACATGAGGAAACGTTTGAGACTGTTATGGAAATGGCATTCGGGCGTGCGCTTTGCAGGACAATTACCAAACCCTATACAGAAAAGACCTGGAAAATGAAAGCGGATGAGCTTTCACCTGAAGTGGCAGGGGCACGTGTATCTGCAGGAGGTCTCACTGCCCTTGCGCGACGCCTCTTCCTGCGCGAAAAAAGAGGGATGGAAACTTCCCTCGATGAATTTCTTTACACCCGTGGCGGGATTGGGAAACTCGCCAGTACCCTTGAGGAAAAACTTGCCAGACATGGCATGCATTTCATCTTCAATGCAGAAGTCACAGGTCTTGAGGCGGGACGGGAGAGAGCATGGCAAATACGTTATCACCAGGAAGGAATGGAAAAATTTTGCGAGGCTGACTTGTGTTTCTCCACCATACCAATCACAGATTTGGTTGGATATCTTTTAAAGTGGAATCCTGATGAAAGGGTGGCGAAATCTCTATCATCCCTTGGATTTCTGGCAATGATTCTTGTGTTCGTGCGCATCAAACGACCTCACATCTCTCATGATACATGGCTTTATTTCCCCGATTCGGAACTGATCTTCAACAGGGGATATGAGGCGAAAAATTTTGATGAGTCTATGGGACCGGAGGATGAATCTCTCATCTGTTTAGAGATTACAGCCCGAACGGGTGATAGTCTGTGGTGTCTGCCGGATGAATATTTCCAGAAACGGGCGGTCGATGACCTTACCTGCACGGGCATTGTGAGCAAAAATGAAATTCTGGACACCCATGTCAGGCGCATCACCCATGCCTATCCCATCTACCACAGGCAATACAGGCGCGCCCTTGAGGATGTTTGCAGGCATCTCATGCGCTATCCGGCATTAATCACGCTGGGGCGTCAGGGATTATTCCACCACAACAACATGGACCACTCAATTTATGAAGGACTGCTTGCGGCGGAATATGCCGCAGAAAAAGAAAATGCCTGCGCCGCATGGTATCATGACGCAGGCAAGTTCAGAAACTTAAGAATTGTGGATTAAGCTCCTTAATTGCGTGATTTCGTAGCGTCGGGTTGCCTCTGGGTCCGGAAAATATCGCCGAGTGAATAGGTTCCATTTGTCGGGTCATAAATCAGTATATTAGGCAAAGCGTTGGGCGGAGTTGAGGACCAGTTTATAACTTTATCCGGTCCATTAGACGCCAGTCTCCATACTCCCCATAACTCCTCTGAGGCTTGATGCGCCGCAAGTCCACCACCATCAGTAATGGCAGGTCGGTTAGCTACACCTGGATAAAGGGGACCTAATGCTGGCCATTGATTAATTTCTGCTTCTTCGTTCCAAAATCGGAAACGCTTGGGATAATCATAAATATCAAATTGGTTGTATCGAAAACCAGTAACCACGAATGGGTCATA
>Ga0172364_10000425_pt1 | contig 29788 bp, 35 predicted proteins | sample LakKivSesite10cm_FD_114545 | JGI IMG/M metagenome (GOLD analysis project Ga0172364, IMG submission 114545) | Sediment microbial communities from Lake Kivu, Rwanda - Sediment site 10cm | ecosystem: Environmental > Aquatic > Freshwater > Lake > Sediment | place: Rwanda: Western Province, Lake...
AGCAAAATACCATTATATTTATTAGGTGAATTGGTGGAAGTGATAAAAGATATTTTAATTGATCCAATAAAAGCTATTTTGAAGGCTAAGAAAGAAAGAAACGTAAATAAAACCTTAGCTGTTCTAATATTATCCTGGATATTGATTGGCATAAGTTTCTCTATTACGCTTTACAGAATAGGGACACCGCTTATAGCTTTAAGTTCAGCTTTGGCTATTTTCTTATTTGGAATTCTTTTCAGCTTATTTTATGGATATATAATAAACGTCGTAATGAACGTTCTTGGAGGCAGGGGAAAATATTATGATGGATTGACTGCAGCAACTTATAGCTCATTGCCAATCTCTATAGGAATTTTAGTAACAGCCTTCCTGTCTTTTATAAACGTGGTATTAGGAGGACTTTTAGGCTTCCTGATATTAGCAGTAACCACAGCCTTGAGCCTAACAGTTTATTTCAGGGCAATTAAAGAATTTTATTCTACAGATATGGTAATTACTTTTGTAGGATTTTTAGTAACGATATACGTCCTTATGATAGCTATATATCTTTCACTTGGATTTTCGGTAGGTTCTTCTATTTTCACAATGTTTCCACGCCAAATTATGTAACTACAAATAAGAATAGTCAATGCCAATTTTCCTTAAGGTCTCTTCAAGCATTCTAGCCTTATCGCCATCTCTTACAACATGGACTTGATAACCTTTTCTATAGGCTTCATTACAAAGTTTTATGCCTCCTATGCTGTCTTCAAATACGTCTCCACATACGTAACCATCAGTCTTAGAGGGAATTTTTGAAAACATGCCAGTGAGACTTCCATCTACCGTTTCTAGTTTGCTGCATACTATCTCATGATCTATAGGAATGCTTTCTTTATTCTGTTCAAGAAAACCTCTAACTATTTCCTCATCTGTGTAGCTTGCTATTCTTAATCCGTTTTTTCCTTTTACTCTCTCCATAATTTTTGAAAAATTACCATTAGGTTTGCATTGGACCTCTGAGAGTATAGAAGAAGGAGAACCTTTCAGTAATTTAGCACCTTCTGATAAATGCCTTCTATAAGAATTTTCAACTTCTCTTATTAACTGGCTGGTAGATTTTGCTTCTTCCACAATTCTTTCACAGTCGGATAGAAGATTATGATATATTATTTTAGCCTCTCTTTCTCTTCCAGCGCGTTTAGCAATCTCAATCCCACTCTCAGAATCTGTAAAAGTTCCATCGAAATCGGCAGTTATATTTAATAATTGACTTGAGTACGTAATTATCGCGTTCTTATTTTTTGGAAAAGTCGTGATATAAATTTATCCTCGACAGAAAGCGAGTTACGTCGATTGCTAAATAAATTATTAACCACTAACGGTAGTTGCAACTCTATAAGTCAATTACGTTTCCATATCTCCACTATGAACAAAGTTGTATTCGTCCCACATTGCATACTTAATCAAAATGTGAGGAATTACATAAAATCAAACGAATCTATAAAAGAAATTGTAAAATTTTTTGCTGAATCTGAGATTGGAATTATTCAATTACCTTGCCCAGAAGTTGAATTCAACCCAGTTTTGAATAGAGGATTTGAAAGAAAAGAAAATTATAGAAAATGTTGTAGAAAAATTTCTTTGAAAATCTTAAAAGACGTTAAAAATTATTTGGAAAAAGATTGTGAAGTTCTTGGCATATTGGGAGTTGAATTCTCTCCAACTTGTGGTGTAAACAGAATAGAAAATGGAAAGAAGATAATTCCTGGAAAAGGGATTCTAACAGAAGAGTTAGAAAAAGAGATGCGAAAAGAGAATTTTCAAGTTCCGATAATTTCTGTGAATACGAGCAATGTTTTCTCAACCTTGGAAAAACTCAATTTATTGGTAAAAAATTCTTAGAGGTGGTAAAATGTCGATAAAGGTAGAAGAAAAAAGAGGTAAAACAACTGTTGAAACGGACTATCGTGACAGCTTTGGGGCTGACCATTTTGGTGTTTACGAAAGTCCAGAACTATTAGGTGCAATGAGGACGTGGGGAATCGAAAAGATAGAAGTTAATGGAATTACTGACCGCACAGACGTTAAAGGTGCTCTTCGAGACGAATTTGACAGACAATATGAAAAGGGGCACGGAAGAAAATATTTTGGATTGTGATTCTATGAATAAAAATTCGCCAAACTACATGAAAAGTTCATATGAAAGAAAACTCTACGGCGATGAGAACTATACAACATTTGAAAGGAACTTTGAGATTAGTGGAAAGGATAAGGAAGAAGTTAGAGTAGCTGCACCCTGGGTAAAAAAGAGTGTGATGCCATGAGTTATGGAAAAGTTTATAATAAGAGCACTGTAAGAACCGAAAAGGATTATTGTAGTTTAAATGGAGAGGGTTCTGTTCGTTCAAATGATTTAGAAACTGCAAGAAGTCTTGCTTCTGGTTTAGCCGAGACGCTTAGCCATACAAATGAGATTGCATACGAAACTCATGCGAAATTAAAGGGGTGAATGAAATGACTGAATATTATGGAAAAATTAGCGTAAACTCAATCTGTTCAAGCAATAAGTATTTCTCTGGAATTCATGGAGATGCAAACGCAAAGTCAAATGATATTGTAATAGCTAGGGACATATCCCATAGCCTACCTGATCTTTTAGACAAGGCAAATTTCTATACTTATGACTTAGAAAAGAGGAAATAATATGTATTCATCCAAAATTAGCAGTAGCATAATCATTAACAAAAAAAGCGGAGAGGTAAAACTGAGTGAGTTTAAAGTCAACGTAGACGGGTACAGCAGACCAGCATTTACAGAAAAGGCTAAAGACTGTTATAACTCAAATAAAGATTTGAACAAACCAAACATGGGTTTTCCTGAAGACTGGCCTGTGAAAGACTGGCATGATTTGTATTGGAATATGTGGGATAATTTGCTAAAATGGAAGAAAAGAGTTTATAAAAAAGATTAAAAAAATAAGGTAAAAATACCAAAAAGATTAAGCTATTAGCTATAAGTACCGCTTATAGTACCTGTGGATGTGAATGTTGCACTTTGGAATGTGTAAGATATAGTTATTGTAGCTGTGTAGCTTTCACCTGGTGTCTGATCAGTCCAAGTTCCTGCTGCTGGCGTACAAGTTACAACCGCCTTGGCACCCGAATCAATGACTACTCCTCCTGTAGGGGTGCAAGTAACAGCTCCATTGCCTACATCAAGCGTAATAGTGTCTACTGTTATTTGACCACCAACTCTGTTTTCCATATAAAGACTTGTTGCGCCACCGGTAGCTGCGATACTCCAAGGATTAAGTACTTGTACCTGACCAAATCCTCTGGCTGTTGGTGCTAAGAATCCTGCTGGAGCAAATATTCCATAGTAAGCTAGTACTCCTGCTACTATCAAAATTATCAATATAGCCCATCCGTAAGTCATTAGGTACTCAATTGCTGTCTGTCCTTTCATTAACATACCTCCTTTCAAATTCTATTTTGTTATTTTGATACTTAAAGGTTTCTATAGAATCTAGATGGCAAAGAAGCTTCCAAACAAAAATCTTATCAAAATTTGAGCAATAAAAAACGCAGCCATAGCGCCAGCCGTTAAAACTGGAATGTATTTTATTCCGTTTTTCTCCCTCCCAGTTTGTATCAATCCTATTATCAAGCCTCCAAAAAAGGTTGTTAATAGTATGGATGATGTAGCAAACCAAAATAATTGATCCGCACTAATAGTAGGCGCACCAGCTTTGGATAGCATTCCACCGCCCATAGTAGAGCCCGTAAGTTGAACACCACCTAGCATTTGAGGTGACCAAAGTTTTGTCATAATTTCAACGAAAAATAAGCTTATCGAATATAATACAGGAGCTCCTAGAACCGCTGCAAAGAATATGAAAATAGAGTATGTTGTCACGGAAGACTTTATTTCTTTTTTTAAAGACTGAACAGTTCTCGCATTGTTTGCAGTCTCCTCAAGCAAATGAGCTAATTCACCCCCAGATTCTATACCTTCTATTACTAGTCTAAAAGTCTTTTCAAGTAATTCAGATTTGATTCTCGATGACATTTCCATAAGAGCAACTTTGATAGGTTTACCGCCAATGGTCTTTGTTCCAGCTCTTCTTATTTCTTCTTCAAAGACCCCAAATTCAGGTCTTGCAGAAAGCCATATTGCTCTATCGATGGTCATTCCGGCCCTTACATTTGCTGCCATCAGCTGCAAAGCATCAGGTAGAACTTTTTCTATTTCAGAAGCTCTAGAATCTGCTATTAAAATTATAGAAACTTGTATAAGAATCAAAATGATAAGACCAGTTGCTATACCTATAATGATTCCCATTAATCCAAATCCTATAAGAAATAAATCAAAAGCTATAACCAAGCCTAAGAATATCGTAAAGAAGAATGAGAAACCTATGAACCTCTCTGTAATATCTTCTCTAATTCCAGCGTATATCATCTGTTTTTTAAGAAACTCTTTATACCTTCTTGGTGTAAAAAATGCTAATTTTTCTCTAAATCTTGTGTTTTTTGGAATTGGTAAATTTAATCTTATCATTAACTCACCAAGGGAGGTCTCTTAGTTTTTATGATTCCCATATAAAAATACTGGAAAATTCCCAAGACGAGAAGTATTAAAGGAAACATTGTGTTTGGGAATGTTATTCCAGCAAATGAAGATAGAATAATTAAGAAAGTTATTCCTAAGGTTGGCATTATAACAGCAATGAGCATGTACATTAAAGTAAATGGGCTTAGCTCTTGACCATATCTTCTTATTCCAATTATCTGTTCTTGGGTTAAGGTATCAACTATTGACTCCAAAGCAGAAGCTACATCGCTTCCTGCTTTCATAGCATTGGTTATTTGCCACAAAGACCTTCTAAAATGGAGGGAAGGATTTCTTAACGATGCCCTTTCTAATGCTTTAATCTCAGGTATTCCAGCGTTTATCTCCTTGACAACAATCTTAAATTCATCGCTTACTTCTCCATAGCCTTCAGTTATTCCAATTAGCGAATTGAATAAAGGAACTCCTGACTTTATTTCTATAAGAATATGCTGTAAAGAATCTAGCAGATCTTTATCAAGCTTTTTTATTCTTCTTAATGCCATAAACTTAGGATATCTCATAAGATATGAAAAAACGAAAATAGAGAAAATGCTGCCTACTGCTAAAGGAAGAAAAAAATCAGGTTCACCTTTAACCAATAGCCCCGCTAGAAATATAATAGGCGTCAGAACGAAAAAATAAAATATTGTAGTTAAGGCTACTATAGAAGCATATACTTTTGGAAGTAAGTCTATCTCAGCTTGAAAAAGGTCTAATTTTAGGGAAGGTGTAGATTTGGCAATCACAATCCCTAATCTTTCAAAAACCTTTGCTTCTCTTATAGCAGTCTTCAAAGGAAATGGTACAAATGGTATACTCATTTTAAACAACTGTTTTAAGTTCTTCTGCAAGAGCTTTTCCAATAATTTCTTCTGGTTTTCCTCCAGCTTTTACAATTTTTAGTACCTTATCCCTATCATGATAATACTCTGCGACAACTTTCCCCACAGTATTAACAGTTTTAACTCTGTTGTCCAACATCCATTGAAGCACAGTTTCCTTTTCTTGAAGGTCAGCATCCATCTGCTCGTCTGTCATTCCTGTGTGCATTCTTATTTCATTTATCAATCTTATACTGCTTCTAGCTCTTTCAATGGTATCGGTTAACGGTTTCCACCTATATAGGGTTTCTAATCTTGAACCAAATTTTCCAGATTCTCCTGGTATAAATTCTGCCACTTCTATGGTTCTTCTTATACCAAGTCTTCTATGCCTATATTGAACTAAGACCAAGTGTAAAGATTCTAAAAGACTTTCAGGAACATTAATTGGAGGATTAGTTAATCTTCTTAATACCTGTTCTGCTCTATCTGCGTGTAGAGTTGCATAAACACTATGACCTGTGTGCATAGCTTCGAAAAGAACTTCTGCCTCATTTTGCCTTCTTATCTCTCCTACTACTATTCTATCAGGTCTCATTCTTAAAGAGTTTACAAGCAATTCAATCATAGAGACTTGTCCCTTACCTTCTGGGTTAGGTTCTCTTGTAGTTAAGGGAATCCAATGTAAGAAGTCTGGGAGCCTTAACTCTCTTGTATCCTCTATAGAAATAATTCTATGGTTTGGTGGCATAAAGGGCATTAAGGCGTTTAAGACAGAAGTTTTTCCACTAGCTGTACCCCCAGCAACTATAATATTCAACTCATATTGCATGCATAACCACAGCAAAGCGGCAATTTCTTTTGTCATGGTTTTATCAGAAGGATCGATGAAATGAATTATTGTCCAGGGTTCTCTTCTGAATTTTCTTATGGTTATAGTATTTCCCTTTGTTGAGACTGGAAATAAGGTAGCGTTGACTCTGTCCCCTGTTATCAAATGAGCATCCATTAATGGATCTAGATTTGTAATTTGTCTTCCAACCTTTCTTCCAATCAAACTAGCATAATTATATATTTGTTCTTCTGATGGAAGTATTATATTAGTTTTTAGCCAACCTATTTTTTTATGAAATACCCACACTGGTTCGGAAGAATTGTTAATGACTATTTCTTCTAGGTTGTCATCATTTAGAACTACCTCTAATCTACCCAAGCCAAGCATTTCATGAACCAAAGTCCCGGACAGGATTTCTTTTTCTTTCTCATTAATAGTTGGTAGTTCTTGAGATATCGCATTTCTAGCACTTTCTAAGAATCTTTGTTTGATCTCTTCCATTGCTTTTGGGTCAAGAATCTCGGATATCTCAATTTTTACAACTTCTATTAACCTTTCTTTTAAAGAGTTTAGAACAGCCTGAGTAGCAGGTTCTATTATAGGGAATTTTATTTCATAAATCGGTGTGTATTCCTCAGGCTTTAGTATAATATCAACTTTTGCTGGAACATTATCAGCAATTATGGTATAGCTTCCTAAAGTTTCCATTTAGCTCACTCTTTAAAAAAGTTGAAAAAATCTTTATTTTTGGCTTTTTCCTTTTTATTGCTTACTATACTCTTCATTTTTAGAGCCTTTTGATGAATTTCTTTCCTTTTCTCATTAATCTTCTGAGACTTCTCTTTATGCCTAGCAAAAATATTTTTTAAGTTAATTACAGAAACCTTTACCGGCTTTCTTAAAAATAATTTAACTATTTTGATTTCTTTTTCCAAGTCCGATATCTCATTTTCTATTACTTTTTTATCTTCATTTATATCCTTCATGTTGGTTTCATGTTCTTCCATCGTTTTTATATGCTCGTTTACCTTGCTTTCCATCTGCTCTATCTCTTCTTTTATATCATCTATTTCTTTGCTCACAGAATCTGCTACATTTTTTATTTCGTCAGATTTCTTCATTATCTCATCCTTTGTGCCTTCAAGCTTATCAACTATTTTTAGGTTTTTATCCAGTTCATTTAATTTGCTTTTCAAGTCTCCTTCCAGTTCAGAAAATTCTTTACTACTTAAATTAACCTTCTTTTCTATTTTCTCAACCTTTTTCTTAAAATCTTTGGTTTTCTCTTCAACGGCCTCTTTTTTACTTACCAAGTCTTTTTCCTTTTTAATCAAGTCTTTTTTATTAACCTCTTTAAGAATTATCTGCGGCTCACCTAAAGCAGGATAAATTAACTCTACAAAGCCATATTCCTCAAGAATTCTTACCCACTCTTCTATTTGTGACTCGTTTGTTTTTAATATTTTAGCAGCATCGCGTACAGTTACTTTTTTTCTTTCAGACACTAATTTTGCAAGTTCATCTATCTGTGTCTCTATTAGCATGTCTGCCATAACTTTCCCTAATCAAATTAATTGATTTGTTCCATATAAAATTAAGTTTTAGCAGATGTTAGTTTTAATATAATTATAAAACAATTATTTTTATGAAAAAGAGATACTTGTTTATCTTGCTAATCGCTTTAGTTTTAATATCTATAGCCTTATACTCAATACTACAGCCTCCTTACATATCAAATGAACCACAAGCGCAAGGGAACCAAACTCAAGGAGATAAAGGCTTCTTAGGACTTCCTATATTTTTCCCTTGGCAAACAAAAAATGAAACTGGTACAACTGGAGGTGGCGTAGCTGGAGGTGGTGGGAAAACTCCTAGCGGAGGTACTCCTGGTGCAACGGTTCCTAGAGTCATAAATAACTTCACCTTATCTGTTAACTCTACTCATAATTTAGAAGTTTCAATATACTACACTTTTAATGATACTACTTTCAATGAAACAAAATCTCTTCCTTTTTCTTTAGATGTCCAGGGAGATACTTATGCCTGTTTGTCGGAAACAACAGGCTCTGGTACAATTAGATGGTTAATAAATAATGAAATAGATTGTCCATATTCTGACTGTGCAGGAGGTATTTATGGTTGCAATCTTCTAATTAATGATAATTACTCGATTATGCTTAGGCAATATAGCTAATTTTTACTGTACCAATTCTATTATTCCATACTCATTTGCACTTTCTGCGTCTATTTTAAACCAATTATAAACCGAGTCGTAATTACTATTCCTTATGCTCGCGCCGTTTGTTTTGCTCCAGTACCTATAATCTAAAACGCTACTTTCAGTATTCGTAGGAACCTCTGCCTCTAGCAAATCTTGAATATCTACAAATGTCTCTAAACCATAGATGTACTTATCAGATAGGTTAGTTCTTCCTTCTAGTCTATCAAGGAAGCTTGCACCTTTATTGGAACTGTGATAGTATCCATTAACTATATCAGAAGTCAAATTGCTCAAATCCCAGACTTTTTTCGTTGTGACATCCAAATATATCTTTGTTTCATTTTTTATCAGACTTGTCGCTGACGTTGCCCCTGTTATAGCTTTTCCTAAAAGTACCGATGGTATCATCAAATCCCCCTCAGATACCACTCCTCCAAATCCAGAGGCTATAGCTTCTTTACCAGCAACTGTGTTAGTTACGAGTATCCTACTAGAATTTACGTCGCTTGGTTGAAAGTCTGATTTTACAAATGCATAGCCAACAACATATCCTGAAGAATTCTGTCCTGATACCAAAGGAATAGTACTCTTACTAACGTTAGAGCTTCTTATGAATCTAATAATTCTTCCGTAAGTGTTCAAAGGAAATATGGGGTCTTCTATATCTTCTACAGACACTATAACATTTGATGTGATATTCTTGAGAATGCCCATCCTTGTATTGTCGTTAGAAATGTTAACATATAAGGTAACATTAAATAAAATATTAAAACTATCATTCTGTGTTACATTTATTTCTAAATTCTTAAAATCTACATGAAATCCTAAATTAGAGGCTATGTTACTTATATTTAATTTCCAATTCGCTAGATTGTTTGTATCTATTAAAGGAGCTGGCTTACCATAAAGGGTTCCATTCTCTATCATTTCTATTAGTCTTAATTGAGCATTGTCCAATCCGGTACCATTTACTATGGTTTGAGAGACAGCTGATATGAGAGCTCTTCTGCCGTTTATTTCCATAAACCTAGTCAAATCATTCTCTATACTTTTAGTAAAATACTCCATCTCACTCGACCTTATACTAACATCAATATTAGAAGGCTTGGCTTGTGAGTAAAAAACTATTAAGGCAAGTATAGAAGTTATAAACATTGCCATCATCAAGCTGTAAAATATACCTCTCATTAACTCCACAACCTTACTCTTACGCTTACAGGCCCCCACATATAAGGAATATTAGAGACGCTATACGACTCTGTCTGTATATCACTTGCATGAGCATAGTTACCAAGAATATTATTCAATCTGTTTATAGCATCAATCGAAGCATCGGTTTGATTTTCAAAAACGTCTCCATAGCCGACTTGAGAAGGAACTGAAAAAGCATATTCTATTATAGATCTTTTATTTCCAAATAAAGTTGAAATTTCTGTATTCAAATATCTATCATCGTCCTTATCCCCCACCCTAACGTAATTTGTTTTGTCTAATTCAAAGAACATTATAGGCAAGTAAGTGAAAGTTCCTGGAGGAGTATCTGTATCTAAGACTATATTAGATTCATTTTGCTCTCCTTCATCCCATACCCAAACAAAATTATATCCATTGTCATTACCTCCCCATGATTGAGTACCTATTACTCTTGAAGTGATTAAGCTAGTAGTAAATTGGAATGTTAAATTAACTACAGCATCCTTACAAGATAGCACATCTTTTGATTCGCACCTTAATTCTAAGTCTGTGAAGTTTTCTATTGAAGTCACATCAATTTTTCCATATTCTAAACCATATCTTTCAACATCATGATAAACCGTCACATTAGAATTTTCGGTTATATAAGTGTAGTAGTCGTTTTCATGACCAACTGTATTGTTGTTTGCATACATCCCTAGTCGCTGCCAATCAACATCATTTGTACCACTTACAGAATCGTTTCTTGGAGGCCTTATGTCAGCATATATTCCTAGAGTGTTAGTTTTATCGTTATAGATGTTATCTAATGTTATGTTTGTGTTGAACCATGTATTTAGAAGACTTCCTACAGAATTATATTCTTCTATTAATGCTCCTGTTTCATTGAAATATATTTCATATTTTCTATGCTTGATATCTTCCTCGGTACTTTTACAACTGCCACTTGAAGTTCCTATTATCTTAAAGTCGTCTAAAAGTAATTTTTCACTTGAATCAGAAACTGATCCTGCCATATACCTTACACATGTATAGGGAGAAATATAGTCGGTTATATTTATTTCGTTATAAGTCCAATGTGAGGAAGAGGTTGTAGAACCCCATAAACTTACAAGAGTAGATACGCCTGTCCTATTAGCTAGGATAAATTGCCTTTCGTTTGAAGAAGATGTTGATGTCTTGTTATACCAAAATGTCACATATGCATTTGAGTATGAAGATAAATCCAAACATTTAGTAATCCAAGTGGCATTATTGGTGTCTATCTCATTTCCTTCATGAAACTTTATAGATGAGGAATTATAGAAATCTGTTCCTGACCTTGCTCTCCAATAAAGTGAGCCTTCACCCAAGCGACAATCACTCCAACCTTCAGAAGTTGCTCCTCCACAATTTGAAGACGTACTCCACCCATCAAAGGTGGCATGAAAAATAGTATTATTGCTAAGCGAATCATCCCAATAACATTCAGTAAAAGCTTCACAAATTGCTTCATTTAAGAATCCACTACAATAAGCTTGAGTCGGATATTCTCTATATAGTAGGACATTTTGAAAAGGATTTGAATAATTATATTTATAATTTAGTGTAAGAAGCAGAAATGCGTTTATATCTTTAACCTCTATAAATGAGGTTACATTCTTTATAGGTGCGTTTACGAAAAATGGTATTATTTCATTGGCTGCTGGAGCGCCTCTGACCCAATCAGCATTAAAAACAGTTTCATTACTCCCTGACTCTACTTCTGATGTGTTGTATTTTATTTTTATATAGCATCCAGGATGGAAATGAGCTATGTCGTTATTTAGATTTCTAAATGTTATATTAACTGTATTAACACCAGGTAAAACATAATCTGTTATGTTAATTTCTCTAATTACCCCTCTTAATGCTGAGCTATAGAAGACTTGATTTCCATTAATTTTTATGTATGTATAGTCATTATCAAAACCCATTTGCAAGTATGCAAAGGATATATTTGCATCATTTGGAATAGTAAAATTTTTTAGAATTATAGACCACATTCCTCTTAGTTCTGCGGGGCCATAACCATTGTACCAGTATCTACTATCTGAATAACCACCCCAAGCCAAATTTATTGGGATTATTTTTATTGTAATTTTTCTTAGTTTAGTTGCCCAAGCTCTTGAAACATAGCCTGTAGTTGGTTTATATTTTTCGTATCCAGATGCTATCCTAGCAGAGGATATTTCTACTGTTGAGGCATCATATGATGGTCTTGTAGTATCGGAAGAATTGTAAACATTATCACCATTTATAAGAACCTGATAGCCAGCATTATCTGGCATAATGCTCTCTAAGATATCTTTTGTTATGTTTGCTGCTTCTGTTCTGTTAGCAGCCCACAAAGCTCCTATAATGTCTATAGCTTTTTTATTCAAATCACTCTCATTCAATATACCATCAGCTAAATATTGATTAATTAAATTGTTTGAAGTAACTTCCCTGAGTGTAGACTCGGATAATATTGTCAACGCATCTTCTGATAAGGAATGTAATTGTTGAGCTGAAAAAAATGGTGATGTTGATTCTGTTCTGAAGAATATTAGTAGAGATACTACTGTAATCATTATAAGTAATGATATTACAGAGTCTAGAGTTAGTACCAAACCTTTCATAACCACAGAATAACCTCCATTGTGGTTTTTATTGAAATTTCTTCAATTTTAACTATACCTAATCTTTTTACCAAAACGACTTGTTCAGCATTAATAGGAGTAAAACCATAAGAATATGAGATGCCCTGATTTTCTATTGTATTACCTGTTTCATTTTTTAAGGCTATGTAAATTTTGTATGGACCAGTACCAAGCATTGTTTTTGCAGTATTGAAATCAATTTTCTTTAATTCTTCAAACTTTGTTAAGTTAAATTTACCATCATCATAAAGTCCTATAACCTTCACACTCGTATTATTCCAATATTTTGGATAACCACTAGTTGTTGCTAATAAACTTGCTACGTTTGCAGCTTTTGAAAACATTTCATTTCTAATGCTAGATTCGTAAACATCTGATTGTAAGTTTTGATAATAAAAACTTATTATTACTATAGCACACAAGAAAACTAGAATGCTTACCACAAAATCCGAAGAAAATAACTCAGCTCTCATTTATTTTCACTATTCCTTTTTCATTTTTAATTACATTTGTCCCAGGATTAACACTACCGATTATATTCTCTGTTACGATGTTAGACATTAAATTTTTATTACTGTTCCACTCGATTTTAACCATTCTTAAATCAGTATAAATTGTCATAGTGTATGTTTCTCCATTCGAGAGCTTTTCTGGAATATGAAACTCTCTGTAGTATCCCTCTATTCTAGAGGCTGTATTAATTTCATTGATTACAATATCCAAAATGCTTTTTGCATTTGTAAAAACCGTTGACTCTCTTATATCCCTATTATTCACTCCGGTTATTCCGACGAAAAAAACGAAAAATAATATTAAAATTCCTATTAAAACTATGAATTCTATAGAAGCTTCAGACTTCCGTGACGTTAACATAGTTTTCCTCAGCCTTCACTCTTATCCTTTTTGTGCCAGAATCGATTGAAATAGAACCTTGTAAAGGAGCCTTAGATAATGCGAAAATATCGCTAAACCCAGAACTAATAGCAATTCTCATAATAATCATCTTATCAGAAAAAACTATGGAATCTACACTTTCTGGGATGTAAATCGAAAGTGTTATTTGTGATGGTTTACCCTGAGAATAAACTATATCAGCAGCCTCAACAATCTTATTTACCGCAATTCCTGCATTAGATATCATTATCTCCTCTCTATTTCTGACTGTCATCTGTTGAGCATAGAATGTTAAAAATGAAAGTATACCTAAAATTAAAGAAAATAACAACAAGTACTCAAAAGCAGCTTGCCCAAACATAATTATTATTGTTATATATATAAGAAAAATTTATGCTATTATTATGAAAAATCCTTGGTTATCTTTAAAACAAGAAATTGCTAAAGGATTAGACGCACATATTGAAGAGGTAGAGGAACCCTATAGGTTTGGAGACTTTGCTTATAACTGTTTTTCCCTAGTCAAAAGAATGAAAAAAAATCCAAATGAAATAGCAAAAGAATTAGCTGGAAGATTAAAGATAGAATTCATAGAAAGAATAGAAGCCATAGGACCTTATGTTAATTTTTATGTAGATTGGCCTAAGTTTAATCAAGTTTTGTTGAAATCAATTGATGAAAAATATGGTTTTGGTAAAGTAAATAAAACTGCTGTAATAGACTTGTCTTCTCCAAACCCAGCTCACCCCTTCCATATGGGAACCACTAGATCAACGATACTGGGAGAATCTTTATCTAGAATATTGGAAAATCAGGGGTGGAAAGTTAAAAGGTTCTGTTACATAAATGACTTGGGTAAGCAAGCATCTGTCCTTTTGTTGGGCTATCAAATTCTCGGAAAAAACAGACAACCTGAAAGCAAACCTGATATTTGGTTGGGGGATTTGTACTTCGAAATAAACAAAAAGATTTCAGAAGACTCTAAACTAGAGCAAAAAGCTGAGGAATTAGTTAAAGAGTATGAAAACCAAAACAAAGAAGTAGTAGAATTTGCTAAAAAGGTTCTAAATTGGTGTTTAGAAGGTTTTAAAGAGAATTGGAAATTGCTTGGAGTGAAATTTGATGACATTTTTTTTGAATCTTCTATGAAGGAAGACAGTATTAAAATAGTAAAACAATTAAAGTCCAAAAATCTAATTTTTGAGGCGGATGGCGCAACTGTTCTAAAGCTTGAACCTGAACTTCCAAACACTATTATATTAAGATCTGACGGTACTGGTTTGTATTTAACAAGAGATATAGCCACAACTTTATGGAAGTTTAAGAAATATAATCCAGATTTGAATATCTGGGTTGTTGCTGAAGATCAAAAACTACATTTTCAACAGCAGTTTAAAACTATTCAATTGCTAGGTTATGAGGATTTTGCAAAGAGATGTATCCATTTGGGTTATTCGATGGTTCTTTTAGAGGGAAAGAAAATGTCTGCAAGAAAAGGTCATATGATTCTCTGGGATGATATAATAAAGGAAGGAATGGAAAAGGCATTGATTGAAATAGAGAAAAGATGGAAACTGTCTGATAAAGAAAAAGAAGAAAGGGCGATGAAAATAACCTTAGGATCAATAGCCTATTTCATTTTAAAATATTCTCCTGAAAAGATAGTTAACTTTTCATGGGAAAATGCACTTAGGTTCGAAGGTGATACTGGCCCTTATTTGCAGTATACTTATGCCAGAGCCAATTCTATTTTAGAAAAAGTAAATAAAATAAAAGAATTTGATTCAAAATATCTTAAAGACACAAAAGAAATAAAAATTATGAAACTTATAGCAAAATATCCAAGTGTTCTAGAAAAATCTGCAAGAGAGCTAAGACCAAACTTTTTGGCAGATTATTTGCATAATTTATCAGATGCTTTCAATGAATTCTACCAAGCTTTACCTGTTCTAAAGGCTGACGAGAATTTAAAAAATGCAAGAATAAGACTTGTTGATTCTGTAAAGACTATATTAGAAAGTGGTTTGAAGCTTTTATGTATTCCAATATTAGAAAAGATGTAATTAAAAGAATTTTAGAAGAGATTGAACCTTTTCTAATGAGCTAAAAATGTTGTTTAAATTTATTCCTATGATTGGAACTTGGAAATTCTTCTTTTCCATTTCCTTTTCCAGTTCCTCAATGAAAATTCCTTTCCCAGGGACGCTGCGCTTACCATTTTGTACCTGATATACGCCACATGTAGAAGATTGCTCAACGCCTAAAATTCCCAAAATTTCATAATTTTTCCTTAAGTAGCTTTCTATAGTCTCTATCACATTAGAAGATAATTTTTGACATTTTGACCTAAAGCCATTATTGTCATAAGCATCCTTAGATTTTGACTTTCTATTCAAGCCCTCGTTAAATTCTATCTGAGGGCATGGTATTTGAATTATTCCAACGCCTGATTCTGCAAATAATTCTACAAGTTCCTTAACACTACCAGAATACTTCTCCCCACCTAAGGGTCTTGCATTTTGATTTAGAAGGCAATGAGATATAAAAATGACTTTTTTACTCCTCTCCATACTAATAATTAAAATTCCCGTTTTATATACTTACTCGTATTCAGTAGTAAAAGTAATCAAAATATCGACAATTAACGTTATATGCGCAAAATATGATATCTTTTTAAAATTTAGGAAATTATTCTTCCATATTAAGAGTTAAATCTTTACAGAGTGAAAACCATGGAAGAACAGACTGAATCCTTGTTAAGAGAATTGGGGTTGTCAGAGTATGAGACCAAGGCATGCATGGTCTTGGTTAAATTCGGAAGTTCTGACGCAAATAAGATTTCATCAATAGGTAACATACCTCTACCTAGGGTTTATGATACTATGGAAAATCTTGCTAAGAGAGGTTTAATTTCAATTTCAAAGACTCGTCCTCAAACTTTTAGCATAATTAATTTGAAGAAATTTTTTGAGATTTTAAAGATTGATGAAAAAAGAAAAATAGAAGAAAAAATAAAGAACATAGACAATATATCTTCAAAATTTCTTAAAGCAGTAGCATCATTACCACAAGTCAAATACGAAGCATCTGATAATGATACAACATTAACTTTTACAAAAAGGAGCATTAATGTTGAAGAGATATGGAACCAAGTCCAGAATGAAACAAAAAAAGAATTTCTGGTTTTCGCTGGAGATATCTCTTGGATAAATCGTAGAGCAGATGAAATAAGGAAACTCACTAAAAAAAATATCAAATATAAAATAATTTGGTTTAAGTGCATAAAGGATGTTGTACCTAATGTTAAAAAAGCATTGAAAGCTGGAGCAGAATTAAGATGTTATAATGATTATTCGAATAGCTTGAGGGGAATAATCTCGGATAGTAACAAGATATATTTAATACAGAAATTGCCAAAGCCCGGTATGGATGTAAATGTTAAAGTAGGCACCTTGTGGAATGAGGACCTTGCTAATTATACCGGAACTTTGATTACGAGCAATATAACAGCAAAGGTTTTTAAAGAATATTTTTACTTTCTTTGGCAGAAGTCAATGCCAGCTGAAGAATTTTTCAAAAAATTCAAGTAATTGATTTAAATGACTATAAGCAATGGTAAAACTTTAGGGGATATAGGCTTTTTCACTAGACCTAGTAATGCTGTGAAGAATTTTGCGACGGGTACCTTAGATATGCTTTATTTGCACAAGACCAACTCGCTCTAAGAGTTCCTCTAATAGACCAATCAGCAGTAGATATTTCGAGGAGAATTAATGATAGAGCTTTATTCAGATGTGGAAGCTGGACTCAACAGCCCATAACAAGTATTGAAGAATACAGGTCTATAGTTAATGGAATAAAAGAGAGAAAAGTAGATAATAAAACTTATCTTGAGGCTCAACAAAGAATTTTAACAAAGCACCTTGATGCAGATTACCTAAAGATTATAGGAGATGTTTCTTTACCAGAAGATGAAGAGAGAAGTTATCGTGCTAGTAAAAAGATGGAATTTGAAGGTAATTTACCTAAAGAGGTTTTCCAGAAATTGATTTTAAGCGGGTTTCACCCAGATTTACATATCGACTCTAATATATTCGAAAAACAGTTTAAAGAAATGAATAAAGAAGCTCAGGAGAAAATCGGAAATAGCGAGGAATACTCTGCTTACATAGGTTCATTAGACAAAATGGTGGGTTCTGTACTAGATGAAAGAAAAGAGAAAACAAAAACTCCAGTTCTTTTGTACAAATCTCCAGATATTGAACCTGAAGTTGGTCAGGTCATAGAGACTAAAGTAAGTAAAGGAGTCGTACAGACTAGGAATAAGTGGGATAATAACACTTGGAAAGAAGCTATGGATTCTTTTGAAAAAATATTTGAGGAAGAACATGATGCTGAAAAGGAAAAAATTAGAGCAGAAGTTAAAAACGGTTATTATGGAAATATAAATACCTCAGATTTAAGCACAATAGTTTTACAGAAATTAGGAATTGTTTAATTTTATAAAATCTTAATTCTATTTATAAAAAGTGATAAAATGGAGCTAAAGAGTAAATTGAAAAAAATAGGTTCATGTTTATGGGAACTGCCGAAAGAAAGTAAGCAAGGAATGAAAGTCCCATCTTGGCTTTTCCTGTCTGAGCAGCTTTTGAAAGATGTTGAAGATGGTGCTATAGAACAAATCGCTAATGTAGCTTTTTTACCAAGAATTTACAAGCATTCTATAGCCTTACCTGACATGCATTTTGGTTACGGGTTTCCAATAGGTGGTGTAGCAGCATTGGATTTTAATGAAGGCGGTCTATCGCCAGGTGGCATAGGATTTGATATAAACTGTGGAGTTAGGTTGTTAAGAACTAATCTGAGTGCAGATCAAATAAGACCTAAAATAAAAGATTTGCTAGAATCTATTTTTGACAACGTTCCATCTGGTGTGGGAGAAAAAGGAAAAATAAGATTAAGCTTCTCAGAACTTGATGAAGTTCTGTCAAACGGAGCAAGTTGGGCTGTTGAAAAAGGGTATGGAACTGAAAAAGATTTGGAGCATCTAGAATCTATGGGTTGTATAAAAGGTGCTGATGCGTCTAAAGTCTCCAATGAAGCCAAGAAAAGGGGAGCACCGCAACTTGGCACTTTAGGTGCAGGAAACCATTTTCTAGAAATCCAAAAGGTTGATAAAATATATCTTCCAGAAATCGCAAAAACTTTTGGAATTGAAAAAGAGGGTCAAGTAACGGTAATGATTCATACAGGATCTCGTGGTCTTGGACATCAAGTTTGTACCGACTACCTAAGAATTTTGGAGTCTAAGTTTAGAGATAAATTAAAAGACTTGCCTGACAGAGAATTAGTCTATGCACCCTCTGGAACAAAAGAGTGTGAAGATTATTTTTCTGCTATGGCTGCATCTGCTAATTATGCTTGGACAAATAGATCAATGATTATGCACTGGATTAGAGAAAGTTTTGTTAATACATTAAAAATGAAACTTGAAGACCTTGGTTTGGAAGTTGTCTATGATGTTGCTCACAACATAGCAAAGATTGAGGAGCATGAAATCGATGGAAAAAATGTAAAAGTTTATATCCATAGGAAAGGAGCGACTAGAGCTTTCCCTGCTGGACATTCTGAAGTACCTCTAGACCATCAGAAAGTAGGTCAATGCGTAATCATACCTGGTTCAATGGGCACGGCTAGCTATGTTCTAGTTGGTGCAGAGACAGCAAAAGAGACTTTCTATTCAACTGCCCATGGTGCAGGAAGGGTTTCTTCAAGGAATGCTATGTTAAAAAGTATTAGAGGCGAAGAAGTAGCTAGAAGAATAGCACAGAAAGGAATATTATCAAAAGCTGCTAGTTGGAAAGTAATGGCAGAAGAAGCTCCAGAAGCGTACAAAGATATAGATGAAGTTGTAAGAGTAACGGATGAAGCTGGAATAAGCAGAAGGGTTGCAAGATTGGTTCCTGTTGGCGTCGTCAAGGGATAACTTCTTTTAAAATTTTCAAAAAGAACTCTTTATCTTTGGGGTGAGTAAGCATATCAACAACCTTATCCTTCTTAACCCACAATGCCTCTGGATTATGAGGATCGACCGGTTTCAATATATCTTCATTTGTCTTAAAAAGAAACAAAACTATTGTCTTAATCTCGCTCCTGTCTTCGCCTTTACCTTCTTTATCTATTTTATATCTTTGATACTCTTCTAACTTTTTTATCAATTTCAAGTTTCTGATTCCAGATTCTTCAAATATTTCTCTTCTAGCAGCTTCGATGTCATCTTCCCCAATTTCAACACTACCTTTTGGAAAAGACCAAGAAGTGCCTCTTTGACTTACTATCAGTACCAAATCTTTCCTTAGAACTATACCGCCAGCGCTCCTCGTCTTTATCATATCATCTAAAACTCCCTTTAATTTTCTTTACTTTATGAGTGTGATACTCGCACTCGTGACATACCCATTCGCCAAGAATAAGTTCTAAACTTTTATTTCCACAGTTAGGGCATTTTTTCTTTGAAATCATATAATTATTTTTAAAAAGGTCTAATTTATAATAGGTTTATGAAGAATAGAATAGTGGGAGTTTTAGTAATTGGAATTGCTTTATTGATAGGATTTATTATTTTCTCTTTTAATCAAGCAATGACGACTATAGTAAGTACATCATGTTCACATGGTTCCAGCTGCCCGATGTGGGGTACAATAGAATTTCAGACAAACATGAGCATAGCAATAATGATTGTTATTATAACAGTTGGATTATATTTAATCTTTTTTGGAAAAGAAGAAATAAGGATAACTAGATTCAAAACAATAAAACAACAAATTGAACCAAAAAAGATTACAAAAGAAAATTATAAAAAGGTTATGAAGGAACTTGAAAGGGAAGAAAGAGTTATTTTAGAAAAAATTATAGATAATCAAGGAACAATATTCCAATCAGATTTAGTAGATAAAACAAAATTTAACAAAGTTAAGGTCACGAGAATTCTTGATAAATTAGAAGGAAAGGGTTTGATAGAAAGAAGAAGACGCGGAATGACTAATGTTATCATTTTGAAATAGCATAGATATAGGTGATTATAGAATAAGTTTTTATTTTCATTTTAATAAATAAATTCATGGTATTTATTTTTCCGTTAGCAATTTGGCTTGGAATTCTAACAATAATATCCCTCTTTACTACGCTCTCATTGGGAATAGCTATGTATAACTTCAAAAAGGACGTCTTCAAGTATCATAGATTCTTTGCGTTTTTTACAGCATCTATAGCAATAATACATTTTATATTCGCAGTTCTTCTATGGTTCTATGGAATAATTATATGAAACTAGTTTCACAGCATGATAAATAAGACGTTTCTATGATTGTATTCTTATGAGAAATATTAAATTTCCAAAATGTCCAATCTGTCTTCAAGAAATAAAAAGTGATGCAACACTTACAAACTATTGCAGGCTTTGTGGGATGGCTATAGACGGAAGTAATAAAAGATTTTGCTGTAAGATATGCGAATCTAAATTAAGGGCAATATCCAAAAATAAAAAAAGTGAATCAAATGGAAAAAATAATTGACATAAAAGGAATGCATTGTGAAAGTTGTGTAAAGTTAATAGAGAATAAAATAGTATCTTTAGACGGAGTAGAAAATATTAAAGTAGATTTGATAAAAAATAAAGCGTTTGTAAGATTTAATCCAGATTCTATTAGCTTAGATGAGATAAAATCAGAGATACAGAATCTTGGCTATTCAACAAATAATTATATCAGCGAAGGTAAAAAGAAGAGATTGTTACAAGGAATAACTTATGGTCTTATACCACATATAGGTTGTATAGCATTTATAATAGGTTCTGTACTAGGAGTTACTGTACTTACCCAGTTCTTTAAACCTTTCTTATTAAATCCGTATTTCTTTCACATATTAGTTTTATTATCATTGGGGTTTGCAACTCTTTCTTCAGCTCTTTATCTTAGAAAAAGTGGTTTGCTTTCCTTATCAGGTGCCAAAAGAAAATGGAAGTATCTTTCAACAATGTACGGTTCAACAATAGGAGTCAACTTGCTGCTTTTTTTGGTGATATTTCCACTACTTGCAAACGTTTCCTTTGCACAAACGTCGACAGGAAATTTTATAGGAGTAGTAAATAATAGCGGAATTAATACGCTATCTTCATTAAAACTTCAAGTCGATATTCCATGTTCAGGTCACGCAACACTGATATCAAGCGAATTAAAAACAATAGATGGCGTAACGAGTGTACAATTCAGCTTACCTAACATCTTTGATGTAAAATACGATCCTTCAAAAACATCAAAACAACAAATACTTGCACTAGAAGTTTTCAAGACGTATAAAGCTACTGTTTTAAGTGAAGATTCCATTCAAGCCTTAGCATTAAATAATCAATCAACTCAAAATCAACAGACATTTGGCGGAAATTGCGGCTCGAATGACAGCTGCGGATGTGGATGTGGGGGAAGATAAAATGGTTTTGGGGATAGTGATAAGGAATTCTGTTTCAGAAGGTGCAGGAATATTTATCTAAGGTTAAGGAGAATAAATTAGCTATATGAAAAAAATAATAATTCCTATTTCTGGAATGCATTGCGATTCTTGCGCAAGAAATATAGAATCTAGGCTTAAGAAATTAAAGGGAGTATCTAATGCGAATGTTAACTTCGCAAATGAGAAAGCGACTATAGAGTTTGACGAAAATAAAATAAATGAAGATGATATAGCTAAAGCAATTGAAAAATTAGGTTATAGAGTCATTAAAGAGCATGCCCATGAGCATATAGACAAAGAAAAGATGGAAAGAGAGCATGAGATTAGACATATGAAAAAAATGTTCATAACATCTTTGATTTTGACTATACCTATATTTGTCCTATCCTTTCCAGAGATATTCAACATAATGCTACCGTATCAAAACTTTATCTTGCTTATTCTTACAACGCCGGTGCAGTTCTATGTCGGCTATATGTTCTATAAAGGAGCGTACTTTGCATTAAAGGCGAGAACGGCGAGCATGGATACATTAGTTGCTGTAGGAACATCTGCTGCTTATTTTTATAGTGCACTAGTAACTTTGATTCCTAATTTCGGTAGCTATGCATATTTTGACACATCTGCTGTCTTAATAACGTTTATTACTCTTGGAGAATGGCTTGAAGCAGTAACAAAAGGCAAGGCATCAGAGGCAATCAAAAAACTAATTGGTCTGCAACCGAAAACAGCGACTGTCATTAGAAATGGAAAGGATCTGGAAGTTTCAATCGAAGAAGTCATAGTCGGAGATGTTATTAGAGTAAAGCCTGGTCAAAAAATTCCTGTTGACGGAATAGTTGTTGAAGGAGTTTCTTCTGTCGACGAATCTATGATAACTGGAGAGAGTATACCTGTAGAAAAGAAAAAAGGAGATAAGGTGATAGGTGCTACCATCAATAAGCATGGCTCCTTCAAGTTCAAAGCAACGAAAATAGGCAAGGAAATGGTTCTTAATCAGATTATAAAGCTTGTAGAGGAAGCACAAGGAAGCAAGGCACCCATACAAAGAATGGCAGACAAGGTGAGTAGTTATTTTGTCCCATTTGTAATTATTGCTGCTATTGTATCCTTCCTATTTTGGTATATGATAGCTGGGCAAGATTTCATCTTTTCTCTTAACATCTTTATAGCAGTATTGATTATAGCATGCCCCTGTGCTCTGGGTTTAGCTACGCCTACTGCTATAATGGTAGGTACAGGGAAGGGTGCGGAAAATGGCATCTTAATCAAGAGTGCTGAAGCTTTAGAAAACGTACATAAGATAACAACTATAGTGTTTGATAAAACCGGAACATTAACAAAAGGAAAACCAGAAGTTACTGATATAGTCGAAGTCGACGATATTGATAAAAAGGAGATTTTAAAATTTGCTGCCATAGCAGAGAAAAATTCTGAACATCCTCTTGCAGAGGCGATCCTCAACAAATCAAATGAATTAAAAATTAAAGTTCAAAATCCAAAGTTCTTCAAAGCAATACCTGGACATGGCATTATGGCAAGGTATAATAAAACTATCCTTTTTGGCAATAGGAAACTTATGAAAAAATATAGAATAAAAACTGATGGAATAGAAGATAAAATAAACTTGATGGAAAGTCAAGGCAAGACTGTAATGATTCTTGCGCTGAACAAAAAAATAGTCGGTTTGATAGCTGTTGCAGACACTATAAAGGAATTTTCTAGTAAGGTGATAGGCAAGTTACAGAGAATGGGTAAGGAAATTGTTATGATAACAGGAGATAACAAAAAAACTGCTGACGCAATAGCTAGTCAATTGGGTATAGACAGTGTTCTGGCAGAGGTTCTTCCTGAAGATAAAGAAAAAGAAATAACAAAGCTGCAGAAAAAAGGCAAGATTGTTGCAATGGTTGGTGATGGTATTAACGACGCACCAGCTCTGGCAATGGCTGATGTAGGAATTGCAATAGGAGCTGGAACTGATGTTGCACTAGAAACTGGTCAGATTGTTCTAATGAAGAGTGACTTGAGAGATGTTGTAACAGCTATATATCTAAGCAATTATACTGTAAGAAAGATAAAGCAAAACCTGTTCTGGGCCTTCTTCTACAACTCAATAGGTATACCAGTTGCAGCAGGTATTTTATACCCATTTACTGGGTTCTTGCTTAACCCCATGATAGCAGGGGCTGCAATGGCTTTTTCTAGCGTTAGCGTTGTTTCGAATTCCTTGCTCATGAAAAGATATAAAAAAGTCAGATTATAAGTTATAGTCATGGAAAATAAACTTTACATTCTTCCTAAATTACCTTACGAATACAACGCACTATATCCGTACATCTCAGAAACCCAGTTGATGATACATCATCAAAAACATCATCAGGCTTATGTTAACGGTGCTAATGCTATCTTTGAGAAATTAGAAAAAGCAAGAATAGAAGGAACTGACTTGGATATGAAATCTACTTTAAAGGAACTTTCATTTAACATAGGAGGTCACATTCTACATTCTTTGTTTTGGAATAATCTTTCACCTCCCAGTCAGGCTAGTCTTAGACCAACTGGAACAATAAGCGATGTGATAGAAAAAGAGTTTGGGAGTTTTGAGAGATTTAAGAAAGAATTCACTCAAACTGCCGTTAGCGTGGAAGGATCTGGATGGGCAGCACTAACTTTCTGTAAGCAAACCAACAGACCGATAATAATGCAGATAGAAAAGCATAATTTCAACGTCTATCCCACCTTCAAAATTCTAATGATTCTAGATGTCTTCGAACATGCTTACTATATAGATTACAAGAACGAAAGAGCCAAGTTTATAGAAGCATTTTGGAACATAGTAAACTGGGATCAAATAAACAAAAGATTAGAAGATTTGCTAAAATAGGAGGTTATAAAAATGATGTCGCAAATACCTACAAATCTCAATAAGGTAAAAAAAGAAGATTTGGACAGAGAAATACTAAGAATTGGAATGATAGCTGAGCTGGATGCTATAAACCTTTACGAGCAATTGGCTGCTATGTCTGAAAGAGAAGACATTAAAGAAGTTTTCATGGATATAGCTAAAGAAGAAAAAACTCATGCTGGTGAATTTGAAACATTGCTCCTAAAATACGACAAAGAACAAGAAATGGAACTAGAAAAGGGTAAAAAAGAGGTTGAAGAATTAACGAAATAAGCTTTTATTTCATCCTGTATGCCACTAGTATAGGTATTATTAGTGTCAATAGGTACCCAAGTTGTAAATGCCAAAACATGAAATAACTCCAACCATATTGAGACGCAAAACCATAGACCATTACTGGTATATCTATTAAAACTGCTACTACAACCAGAACTATTCCAAACATAAGACCTTCTTTGATAGGACTGCTTATTTTAACTCCTTTGAAATAATACTCCCTAGATATCAAGAATGTTAGTATAACTGAAATAACAACCAGAATTGAACCAAATATTGTATCATTTTGTCCTATTGTGGAAAGCAAAGCCGAAGCCACTAAGAACATAACTGCATATAGAATTATTGCAGATACTATTGCTTTTTTTATGTTCATGGAACTAATTTGATTCTTTTATACTTAAATGTCAACTATAACCTTTGACTTCCAGTAATTATTTTCCTTCTTTACCTCAAGTTTGTGGTAGGTAGCTGCTTTTACAACAGTTCTTAATTCATGCTTTTTACTATCTATCTTTTCTCCTCTACATTCTGCTGTTAAGCTAAGCCTTTTCTCGTTTACCTTAACCTTAAACTTATTGAATGCGAGGTTATTTCCATCTACATACACAAGCAATGCGTTCAGCCAGTTAAACATCAAAGATTCTAGGTCATTACCATTTGTTCTTACTTTCTTTTTTACTTTTGACTTTACCTGCTTGGTATTTATCATTATTTCAAACATAGCTAAAGCCGCATTGCTAAACAGCTCATCCAAACTCTTACCGTAGGCAACAAAAGCAACGTCCGCAGTGGTTATATCAACGAATTCGAACTTCTCCATAAAATTAAATATATTTAATTGATTTATAAACTGTGAAGTTCAATAAAATAAAATGCCAATAAGCACTGCACCCTATAGAAGAAAATATGCCCATACAAAGGGAAGAGGGAGTGAGGGATTTGTTACATGTTCCTATTGTAAGAGGCAAGTCCCTAGATGGAAAGCCTTTGTAAAGTATAGAGGATTTAGGATAAATGATCCTGCCTTAATGAAGCAGATACCCAGATATCAAATTCATACCTTTTCACAAAAAATATACATTTGCCCTAGTTGCGCTAGAACCAGAAGAATAGTCCAACCAGGTCTAAGCGTTAGGAAAAAACACCTTAATTTTTAAACTTTCAAATTCTAATTATAAAGTGATTTTATGAAGGTTAATGAGACAAAGCCTGTAAGCATGACAGAAGCAAAGGAAATTTTATCTAGTCGTGAGAAGAGAAAAGAGCTCAACTATGAGCAGAAGCTTGCTTTAGAGCATTTGAACAAATTTACCAAGCTAAAGCCTGAAGATGCAAAAAATCTATCTGAAGAACTCTCAAGCGTTCTAAGAATGTCTCAGGAAACCTTGGTTCAGATTCTAAATTTTCTACCTAAAAACCCCGACGAGCTAAGGATGATATTTTCAAGAGAAAAATTTAGCTTAAAAGAGGATGAAATAAACAAAATTTTGGAAATAATCAAAAAATATAGTTGATTGATATGCAATTTCTGAGAGACGACAATGTAATAGTACTAGATTTCCTTCCGAGAGGTCACTCAACCGGAAGGCAGGAACCGATAGCCCAAGTTATAGGCGATAAATACTTTTCCTTATTAGAGGTAGTTGTAAAGAAAGATATTATTCTCAAATCTGGAGATAAGACTTATATTGGAGAGGCAAAAAGGGACAAGATAGACCACATAAAGAGGAGAATAAATGTTAATGAGCTAACATCGTTCGCCAAGTCTGAACTACCCTTTGTGGTTGAAAAGCTCGTAAAAGAGAATGAGCCTAGGTTTGTGGACTTTTTCAACAAGTCTCAACCCATCTCCACAAGACTACATCAATTAGAGCTTCTTCCAGGAATAGGAAAAAAGCATTTATGGGATATAATTGATGAAAGGAAAAAAGGCCCTTTTACTAGCTTTGATGATGTAAAAAACAGAATAAAATTAATGCCCGATCCAGCAAACTCTATTATAAAAAGGATAATGGAAGAACTGGAAAACGATGATATTAGATTTAGACTGTTTGTTTCGGGACCAACGAAGAGATTTTAACTAAATAAAAATATCTTTTTAAATTCCGAAAAGCTTAAATAATTATCACTATATAGTGATAGTTTTAAATATCTTTCTATCCATATTATTATTACGTTATAGTGATAAAGGTGAAAATGTGTTTCAATTTCCAAAAGGTGAATATGTGTTCAGAAAACTAAAGCCTCAAAGGCCAACTGTTATTAGAATGGGGGATGTAGTTAAAGTCTGCTACTATTACAAAGGAACAAAGACTTGTTTAGGGCCGTTATGCTTTTGGCCAAAGGTTGGAAAGTGTTCAATATATGCAAAATTAAAGCCAAAAATTACCGCAAAATGATTGTGGTAATATGAAAATAACTTTTAATGAAAAAAGTAATTTCTGGAAAGTTATTTTAGAAAATGAAACACATTTATTGAGAATCAATGATTTTCTAGTACTAACAGGTTTAAGGGATAGAAACGATAGAGAATTCCATCATATTTCTGAATTAATTTTCACAAGCAAACTTGATGATATATTTTTGAAAAAGGGACTTAAAAATCTTAAGAAAACTTCTCTTATACATTCAAAAGGAAATTATTATAAAATAAGCAAAGTTGGTGAAAAAGTAGTAGATACGATTAGAAGAAATGAAGTTATAAAAGAGAGAAGCTTTTTCTTAAAAAATCTAAGAAGGTTTCTAAGCTTTGAAGCTAAGTAATAAAGATTTAATATCTGCATTTGTTTTTATCGCAGTAGGAGAGAAATGAGTTCTAGAAACTTTAAACCCTTTAGATTTTAACTCTTTAATCAAGTTCTCAATTCTTGGAGGTTGTTTTTTTAGAATCTTTGATATTAAATGCAAATCGAAATAGAAAGCAGGCATATCAGCTTCGTCTATAAGAAGTTTCAAAAGCTTTGTCTCTTCTTTTTGAAGCTTAAATTTTCTTTTTTTAATATTCAATAAAACTTTTTTACAGAAGTTTTTATCTGATATTTTTCCTAAATAAATCGGACCAATTAATTTAAAATTTCTTCCGCAAGAACATCTTTCTTTTATTTCTTCTTCTCTATTTCCGCATGAGCAATAAGAAACATATTTGAATTGCTTCAACAAATTAGAAATTTTTCCTGCATGCTCTATTCTACCAAAAACTCTATAGTAATGCTTATCAGAAAATGATAGTAAAGGAATAAAAGCTCTGTCATATCTTGACATAGTTAGAATGATAAAGGAAATCAATATTCTTATTCCCAACTCGTTGTAGAATTCAGTTTTTATTGTTTTAATGCCATATTTCCTTAGACAAGCGTCAGGATAAGTTCCAGCAAGAGCCGCTTGATCAGTTGCCGTTACCGCCAGGAAGCCTTTGTGATATATTGACCTTGCAGCACTATCCATATAGATGTTAGGACTTCCGAATGGATCTAAATCAATAGCAACAAATACATTTTTTCTAAGTAAAAGATTAGCTTCTTCTTTGCTTGATAAGCAATTCTTAAGCTTATTTTCTTTTATATTTTTTTTAATTAATTTTATTGCTAATGGATTTTTATCATTTAAAATAACCCTTCTTATTCCAGAAACTTCTTTGGCGTATCGAAGTCCTCTTATTCCTGTTGCTGCTAGCGCGTCGCAGACGGTTATTTTGCTCTTGAATTCTTTCTGAAATGTCTGTAAAGCTGAGATAGATAGGTCTCTATTTAGCTCGCCTTCAGGATTATAGAAAACAGAAGCATCATATATTCTACCTTTAGGAGCAAAAAAAATTATTTTACCTTCTTGTATTTTCTCGAGTTTCATAAGATTAGTTTATCCTTCTAAAAGATAAAAATGTTAACAAACTGACGTGGTTACGTTTATAAATCTTTATGCTAATTCTTTATTTATGGCTGATTTCAAACAATTTTTAGCAGAGAAGAAACCAATCATATGGGAAGAGGTTCAAAAATATCTGTTGAAAGATGCCCCATATGGATTTGCTGAGATGGTTAACGATTATTCGATACGTCAAGGTAAATATGGAAGAGGCGGCCTAATATTGCGTTCATGTGAAGGTTTTGGCGGCGATGCTAAAAAGGCAGTTAAAACAGCAGCCGCAATGCAAATGTCTGAAGATTGGTTGTTGGTTCATGATGATTGGGTAGACAATTCTGATGAAAGGAGAGGTAAGCCGACTTTACATAAGATTTATGGCGATTATTTTGCAGTCAATGCTGGAGATATGATACATATAATCATGTGGAAGATATTGATAGATAACAGACAAATTCTTGATGAGAAGACTACTTTCAGAGTGTTAAAAGAATTTGAAAGATTCCTTGAAATAACTGCAACAGGTCAACATATAGAAATGTATACCACATTCAAGAGGAGTTTAGAGGGACTAACAGACAAAGATTACGAAGATATAGTTTTTGGAAAGACGTGTGAATATACTATAAATGGACCTTTAAGGCTGGGGGCAATAATAGCTGAACAGAATGATGAAACTCTTGAAAAAATCAGCGAATTTGCGATTCCAATGGGCAAGGGATTCCAAATAAGGGATGATTTGCTAAATGTTACAGGCGAATGTTCAGTATATGGAAAAGAAATAGGCGGAGACATCTTTGAAGGCAAAAGGACCCTTATGTTAATACATCTTATAAACAACTCTAAGGGAAAAGATCATGACGATATCATTAAAATAATGAAGAAAGAAAGAAAAGATAAAACAGCAGATGAAGTGAAATATATCATTGATATGATGAAGAAATATGGTTCTATAGATTATGCTGAGAAGAAAGCAGAAGAGTTTGCAAAAGAGGCTAAAGAAAAGTTCCA